>Ga0209737_10000879_pt1 | contig 22889 bp, 20 predicted proteins | sample TergutCu122P3_FD_187284 | JGI IMG/M metagenome (GOLD analysis project Ga0209737, IMG submission 187284) | Cubitermes ugandensis P3 segment gut microbial communities from Kakamega Forest, Kenya - Cu122 P3 (SPAdes) (version 2) | ecosystem: Host-associated > Arthropoda: Insects > Digestive system...
ACCGTTGTAATATTCCAGAATGAACTTTGCTCGCTCAACTCTCCCTTTCGGTTCACTTCGGGACTTTGAGATGGAGCCGAGCTTTTTCAGGTCGTCTTCGCTTAGTGTCAGTTTAGATCTTGTGCTTTGAAACGGCATTTGCCTCATTCCCTTTATGTGATGTTGTTATCGTATCACATAAAATAGGAAACATTGCATCGTTATATAGGAATCGATGTACTAGTAAGACCTCTACATACACTCTTACGGGCTATGATTTAACGTAAACTCCCAAAAGGTGTGGTATACATTTTAAACTTTGATATAAGGTAATATTTTCACATTTTACGAGTAAAATGGTCAGAGGTGCATATACCACACTATACCACACAATTTAGGAGAATGAAACACATTTTTCACAAATCATGTTTTATTGACACATTCTGAATATTATTTGATTTTGTCTAGACTATTTCATACTTTCTTTTTATTGCTAGATTTGTACTATTATTGCCTTTTTAATTGTATTTAGCCACCCTCTCCACCAAACATATACCACACAAAGTGACAGTGAGAAATAACGTTCAATTGAGCGATAATGACGAAAATCCCTGCGAAAAATGGATCGATAGCCAAGCATAAGATTATTGTTTCGTGGATTAAAAAATCTTGACGGTTGTGACAATCCCCGTATACTTGGGTGATTTCACAAATTACCGTTTCATTTGATATTTTCGGTTTCGGTTTGCCCCGGTTGCCATAACAACTCCCTCATCAATGAGTTGAAGCAGTACACGCCGAGCAGTCTTAGTGGAGCGTCCGATAATTGTTGCCGCTTCTGTTGCGCTTATTTCTCCGTTTTCGGCAAGGTGAGCAAGAAGTTCTGCCCGATATTTTTTATCGGACATTTTATCGTTGTTGGACACGGGTATGTCCGATAATCCAATCGGTACAATCGTCCTAAATACGTCCCCGGTTGCCACAACAACCCCCTCATCAATGAGTTGAAGCAATAAACGCCGAGCAGTCTTAGTGGAGCGTCCGATAATTGTTGCCGCTTCTGTTGCGCTTATTTCTCCGTTTTCGGCAAGGTGAGCAAGAAGTGCTGCCCGATATTTTTTATCGGACATTTTATTGTTATCGGACACGAACATGTCCGATAATCCAATCGGTACAATCGTCCTGAACACGTCCCCTTCGACAAGTTCAGGCTCTCTACCCGAATACATTTTTGTGTACTGATACAAATTCCTGACACCTGAACCAAGTACATCGGCACGTCCGATATTGATGAAGAAGTTTGCGAGCAGCGGATTTTTCGGGTATGGCGTGAATGCATTCGGGTTAATTTTGCCGGGGGATTTCGGCAGGCACCAATTTTCTGTTACAATGCGGTCACGTTCAATGATAATTTTTGCAGGATACGCGCTCGTGTATTCACGGTGGACGAGAATATTGCTCACAAGTTCACGTGCAATCCAGGACATCACGCTTACACGCTGGTCGTTGACAAGAAAGAATCTATCGAGTGTATGCTTGCTGATAAATTCTACGAGTTGGTCGTACGCATCAATCAAATTCACCATAACCATAAGTCTGTCGTCGTATCTGTCAAGGTCTTCGCGTCGGCAGATAGCATCGGTAACATAGTTTGGAGTGCAGGCCTGGATAACTTCTTTGCGTCCGAACAGTAGAATCGCCGCAAGCGTATAACCTGATTTTCCGGATTCTGGCTCAGTCTGGTACAATCCCGCGCTTTTGAGGAGTTCGTCATCATTCATTTTTTCCCACGGGTGGCCTGTACGGTGAGTGATAGCAAGCCTACGAACAAGCGGCAATAGTCGCTCAAATTCAAAATCACTCTCTTTTGCATAGGGAAATATGTTACGCTCCGAATAATCTGCTGCTTTACGCCGGTGTATTTGCGCAACCATAACAGAGTTTCGGGTTATGTCCATATCACCGTCCTCGGCGCGGTCATATATTTTACCGCTAAACAGTACAACCTGAGAATTTGCGGGAACATAACACCACAGAACGATTTTCCCATCGAATTCGACTTCTTCAAGTGCGAGAAACAATGTCGGTGCAAAGCGTTGCATATTGTTAAGCGTGTTTGTGAAGTTCCTTTTGATATCTTGAACAGAGTTTGGGTTCACGCCGCTTATTTTGCCATCATCTTCGACACCGAGTATAAGGTAGCCACCGTATCGGTTTGAGAACGCAGACACCGTTTCAAAGACATTATTCGTGAGTTCGTTTGTACAGCGCTTGAACTCGACCGTAAGCCCCTCACCGTCGCGGAGAAGCTGTTGAAGTTTCGTCATCATTTCACAACCCACCCACTATTTCCATAAATCTGATAAAACGCAACAGTGCCCTTTACGTTGAGGTGTATTGAAATTTTGCTTTCTTGCCATGAAATTTCTGTGGTCGCTGTAGTGTCAATTGCGGACCTACACCTTCACTCTTTCAACACATTTTTCCCCAACAAATACTATAGCCCAGCTGCTAACCTTCTTTCCTGAAAATTCCTTGGAAGATTCGTATCTCCTCAGATGCTCTATTGCATCAGACAGAGCAATGTCAATTGTTTTTTTGGATTCATTCCCTTTTTTGATATATTTTACTTCGAACAGCAAAGTATCAAGTTCTGGCATATCGGCTCGTGGCAAGAAGGCGAGATCAACAACCCCATTCTCGACCTCGTACTCAGATTTTATAATATACAGATTACTTAACCCGGCATATGTAGCCATTGCAACCTTTATCTCTTTTTCGTTAAATTTAATTGAGTTCCGCTTTGAGAGTGCAGTGAGTAGACCTTCGATTAGAACTGTAAACTTTTCACATGAATTTTCACGTACAAGTTCACGTATGGCTTGTGTGATGAATTTTGTGTCTGGAATGTACTTCGCTTCCTTGATAATAATTTGCATGAGAATTTTGCAATACTGAGCATTCACAATTGCATTTGGAATTTGAAGTGTTCTGATTCAAATGCTTGACCAACGGAGTAGTTATCACTGAGTGCAGTAATTGTGTAGCCCTCAAATAGAATTTCCTTAAGAAGTTCCAGGTTTTGTTCTAGCGTTTGAAATGTGATGAGTTTTTCCAATTTACCGTACTCACAGATTGCTTCACGATCAAGCAATTTCTGTGGAGGTTTATGTTTTCGTTGGTAGTGATGGAGATAATAGAATACCATGTCAGCATTAAATACGCGTTCTTCAGCATCTTGACTGAAGCGGTACCCACTGTAATAATCTGCCAGGGTATCCAGGAGATCGAAGGAGAATTTTTCTTGCTAGGCTTTCTTGGATTAATTGTTTTACTTCGTCTTTGGTAAACCCAATCATTTCATTGAATTCACAGTCCATAGACAAATTTTGTGAGATATTAAACCCGCTTGTGAGGCTGTTGAGCATGATTGGTGATATTCCAGTGATGAAGATTCGGTCAACAATGGTTCCTGCTCCTCGTTTCAGCACTTCGTACCATGTACGAATAAATCCATCTCCAGACACTGTGGCCGCAAATAAAGATGGATCAAAACTGAGGAGCTGATTTGCGAAGTCGTCATATTCATCAATAATGACATAGATCTTTCCATCACGGATCCTCTGAAACTGAGTGAATAAGTAAAGGAGTTGTGTCTCTGGACTATTCATTTCTAGAGGAATATCCAGATGATATGCAGAACAGAATGCAAACAGTGAAGAGTGTATATTGCGGGTAAAGCTCTCAAGCATTACCTCATATGAATCTGTTCTGATGCCTGAGAAATTGAATTTCAGGATATAGTATGAGTTTTTCTTTTTGGTAGGATTTCGTCCTATATCCGTATTTGAAAACAGGATATCAAAATTATCTTTCTCGTTTATATCGTAGTAATACCCAAGCATTGACGTAAATAAGCTCTTTCCAAATCTTCGTGGACGTAAGAAGAGATTATATACTCCAACCTGCTCAAGGGAGCGAATGTACATTGTTTTATCAGTATTGGCATATCCCTCCCTGACAATTGTACTATAATCAGCGATTCCATATGGGATTGGTTTTACAGACATGATTGAGTATTAGCTTCTTCGTTGATGTAATTGTATTGGTACCTGTTAGTACCAATTGACTGTGGGGTGTTGACGCCTGCGTGAATAGTTGAAAAGAGGTTTGGCATGCAAAAAGACAATCGCTTCATTATCCTGACGTCTCGATCCGTTGATTGGTAAATGGTATTTCTCCATTTGTTGGTATCTATTCACGTCAGGTGTCCATTGTCAACTGTCAACCAATTTCTATCTAATTGCAGAAATAACCGTTGTATTCTTTTTTAATGCAAGAATTATCATGCTTTAAATAACCTTTTATTCCTTCGCTGTGACTTCACCTCACTATGCGAAGAGCTGCATTTCCCAAAATGTGAGGTTAAAATGAAAGGAGCAATGTTGCAACTAGCGGTGCTATAAAACGCAAAACAATATCGGCTGAAAAATGTGCAATCATTGCACTTTCCAAACCCTTTTTCCAATACAACAAACTGAAAACTATTGCGCCAATACCATTGAGTAGAACTGCCCTGGCGACAATATCAGCTGTAATGGTGGTTAATGCACTTGTTATCGGTAAATGCCCTAAACCAAACAGAACGGCAGATAGCATTATAGCTACCCAGATGCTTGTATTTTTTGGAACCTTGGTCTTCATTAAAATCCAAACAAGCAAACTCATCACAAAGAGCCGTAGCAAAACTTCTTCCGCAATGCCACCATAAAAGAGGGAGAAAAATCGTGCCCACACCGGCACAGCTAGCTCCGCTGCCATGAGTTCAAGAGATCTAGCACCAAATGGGATGGCACACAAAGTAATGAGCACACCGCTGAACAAGCCCCATAAAATAGAAGGCGTTACAATCTCCTTTAGGCTTTCCAATTTATGCTCACCTTCAAGTACTGGCAAGCCAAAACCAACTTTTCGAGCAAAAATTAACCCGAAAAACGTTGCAATAGAAAAAACAATAAGGCCTTGTACAAATGCCATAACGTATAGCATTGTCCCAAAATCAGCAAGAGCAGGGCTGAGTCCTACTTAAAAGGGTACTATAAGCAGCGACGTAAGCAAGCACGCTATGAGCAAAATGAAGAATGTTTTCCAGTTGATTATATTTTTCAGATCAAATTGCCTAATGTTATAATTTACTTTCATGATCATATACTATTACTATTATGGAGATTTTGATTTATTTAAGAAAGGTATAAAGGATTGTTTGGAAAATCTTGAAACAAACCTCAAAGATGAGATAGAAGCTCTCATGTCACTGAAATTTCAGATCATTCATGGTTCTTACCAAAGTTGGTGCAAATGATTTAGTTCTCCATTATGTGCCGGATGGATTGATAAATTTCGGCATACTGGTCAAAAGAAGAAGGACGCTTTTTGACTTCAACCTAGTTTTGGCAAGAACCCTTATACCCTCACAAAATCCAATACTCACCTATGTCCGTGAAGCCGAACCCGCATGGATTCGATGATTACAAAAAATTATCGAAGAAGGACGTGCTTATGTCGATAAAACGACGTCCATCCGCTCCATTGAGGAGGCTACATTGAATGAATACGAACGCTGTGTACTGGTTAGAATTGTGCGATGATGACCTAATGGCAGCAAAAACACTGTTTTATTCGAATCATTTCAGACATATGTCTCTCTTCTGCCACATGATTATTGAAAAAGCATTGAAGGCAGTTATAGCAGATAAAATGAACGAAATACCTCCCAAGATACACCATCTACCAAAATTAGCTGCTTATGGGGGCATTTTTGAAATTTTATCTGATGAACAACTTACCCTTTTAGACCAGCTGACACCACTCCAGATAGAATCACGTTATCCGGAATCAAAGAAAAAGATAGAGAACGCCCTCACTGCAGCAGATTGTGAACAAATGTTGAGTCAAACGGAGGAATTTCTATGTTGGATAAAGAAACTGTTAGAGAAATAGCTGTTACATATGGGGAAGAGGTAAAGAAGGTGTTAAACCCAACTGCTATCATTCTTTTTGGTTCATATGTAAATGGTAATCCACATGAATGGAGTGACATAGACATTGCTGTTATAATAAATGATTTTCAGGGAAATTGGCTTGAAACTGCATCTTTATTATGCAGATTAACCCGTCACGTAAGCATAGATATAGAACCTCACTTACTGGATGAATTTTGTGATGGAAGTGGTTTTGTTGCACACGTCATAAAGACCGGGGAAATAATATACAAATCATAACTCTTGTACACCAATTTTGGTAAGACCCAAATATTTTGAGTTTTTTTATTGTCTTAGTTTGTATAGGAGTTGTTGTAGTCGCAGGGTGCTTTGAAGTGAAAGATCAGGCAACAACGAGCACCTCCTCTTTGGATGGGATGTATTCAGATCCCACTAATGCCGCTTATCCCCCTACCGGAATATCATTTACATTTCATGGCAAAAATCAGGTCACTTATGTGGTACCCGGCAGGACTTACGAGGGAACTTATTCACTTGACGATGATACTCTTCAGTTGCATGTTGATTGGACCGATGTTTACTTCGTGTATGACAAAAGCAATGATAGCATAATATTGCCAGGTCCCCTCTTTGATTACATTTTCACGAAAAAATAGACCTGCACTTGTCGTAGCTTTCCGGAAAAAGTCTGAAAAAGTCTTCAAAAAAAGAGGGAGATGAGAGAGGGTGGAATTATAGTGGATGTAGGTGCCCTACCTGCCTGTACCTGCCTAGCAGCAAGCAGATTGCTCTCCAGTAGACATGCAAACAGGCAGAGGAGGCAGGCAGGCAACAGACATCTGCTCCATGCAAACCGATTCCTTTATACCTTTTTACGTTGAGGAATTTTCTATATCTTGATGATGGGAAGTACTACAGGATCCTGCTAAGCGTTATGCAGGTATATTTCCGTAGTACGACTGTTATTACACGGGGGAGTGTAATGCATTATGGATGGGAATAAACAGAATGTTCTGCTCCTGATGGGGAGCATATTGATCGTTTTCATAGCATGTATGGGAACGGTAAGTGCAGATGATTTTGGAATATTAAGTGCAGGCAATACATGTGGGTCTATAGGGCAGCAAGTACAATTCGACATTATGCAGCTGGTTTCTGGTGTACCTGCTCCTAATCCAGTAAATCTAAGTGCTAGTCACAAGGCATGGGTTAACGTAACCGTCCCTAGACCTGGGGGGAGCCCCCCTTGTCCAATCAATGCTGATTTGTATCTTATAACTGGTCAGAAACCAAGCTTAGTACAGTCCCCCTCTTTTGTGTGGGATGACTCAGCTCAAACATGCACAGCGGCGTATGAACTTTCTTTTACACCTCAAGGATACTGGACTGGAACATATGGGATAACAGCACAGATACATCTAGACACATCGCCGAGGTCTAGTTGTTTGGCTATCAGCGATACACCATTGTCTGTGTACTACCCGGTTGATGTCAACTTTACACCAAAGGGTCCTGTAGTATGGGGTCAACCGAACAATGGCAATATTCCAATCACGTTCGAGACACCGAAGACAACAGATGCTCAGCACATGCTGGCAGATGAGTGTACGTGGACTATTAAAAATAGTGCTGGTGCAGAAATAGGTAAAAGTAACGATAAAAGCTGCAAATTTACCTTTGGATTTCCAAATAGAGACTCTGCACCATACAGTGTTACATTAGCAGCAACAAATACAACCGTGCGTGATGTGCCGTCAACTATAGCACGCGACATTGTCATCGAACGCAAGGAAGTAACGTTCAGTAGTTGGGAAGATCCTGGTAACCCATTGAATAGAGGATTCAATGGAGAAACTAAACCACCAATTACGTCAGGACATTTTAATTGGGACTTCGGGGATGGGGAGGATTTACGTGTATTTAATAACACTGGCAGTAATGTCGTTCTCTCCCATTCTTACGCTCAACCAGGCTTGTATACGGTGAAGCTCACAGTGGATGATGGCATTCATAACAAAGTATCTACCTCTCGTGACATTCTGGTAGCATGGCCATTCCCCGAAATTAAACCCACACCTCCAAACTGCAAAACAATGCCAATAACGTACACATTTGAGCTCACTAAACCTGCAGGACAATTTACAAAAGCAGACGAATGTGAGTGGGACTTTGGAGGGGGAGATACAGAAAAAACAAATTGTGCAGATGCAACTGCACCAAAGCGCACATATGACGCTCCCGGTATCTATCCAGTAAGCGTCACGATGACAAACACAACATATAAAATATCAGATACTGACAAAATAGATTTCAATCCCACTGATCCTCAATATGATGGAGGGGCAATTTACGCAGACTTTATATGGTATTGTCATGATGACCACAACTGCAGTGACCCCAATGTAAGAACCGTCACATTTGAGAATAATTCAACAAATGGAGTGGGTTACAACTATATATTAGACTTTGGTGATGGAAATGTCACAAATAGATTGTCATTGCCACCTCGCGGTCAACTTATCGGAGAGCATACATATGCAAGTGCTGGTCCAAAAGATGTTATACTGACAATCTACCCTCCCGATACGAGATGTACCCCCGCTGTAAACTCACAGACAATCCAGATCGGTGGTATAGTTCCACAATTCGAATTTCAGGTACTTCAAGATGGACTCACTGTTCAGTTCACGGATACCAGTCTAGGATACCCAATTAATTCATGGAATTGGAACTTTGGAGATGGAACAACAGGCACTGGGAAGACGCCAAGTCACACATATGCACAAGCCGGTACATACCCAGTCACGCTCACCCTGAATGGAGACAATAATCTGAAAGCCACAAAATCCGTTATACTTGGTTCAACACAACCAACAATTATCACAGATGGCAATGTCAGAGACGGTACAACACCATTATATGTAACATTCCATGGAATCTCTCCATCATCTCCTCAAATTGCAGCACTTGCTCAAGCGAACGGGTGGAAATGGGAGTGGACCAGTAATTCTGAACCTATAAGTACAAAACAGAATTTCGAGTATGTCTTCACAACACAAAACAAACCCACCACGTACAATATCGTCCTTAAAACAACGAGCCCAGAAGGTGCAGTTGCATTTTCAGAGCCATATCAGATAACGGTATATCCTAACGTCGGGTTGGATATAATCGAGGATCCACTTATATCATGTCCTCCATCTTCTGCTCCGTTCTACCCAGTTACATATAAAATCACTGCAACGAGCGATGTAAGCGACGCAACATACAAATGGGATCCACTTCCTGGTGAATGTAAACTTGATAGAACTAAACCAAATGATAGCATTACTTGCATATTTGAGAATAATACAGAGAAGAAATTCAGGGTAGAAGTCAGAGACAGAAACGGCGAAATGAAAGGTGTGGATACAGCCTATATTACACCAGAAGGAAACACACTCGACTTCAAGTGGGATCCTGAACATCCAAAAGTCAGTTCAAAAACAGGCAGAGTTGAAGTAACCTTTACCGGAGAATCCAGTGCTGAAAAGGATATCAACCATCAGAACTGGAAATGGTACGTTGATGGTACACCTATCGATTTTGGTCGTACTACAAAAATAACCTTTGAAGAAGCAAAGAAATACAACATTGAATTAGAAGCGAGAAATTCCTGCGATACAAAGAGAATCTCACACGATATTACAGTCGAGGAAAAACTGGAAGCACAATTTGACTACAACCCAAAAATCAGTTCAACATTCCCACTCACAGTTACGTTCGATGGTACTATATCCCGTGGCGCACCTGAAGCATGGAGATGGGTGATTGATGGCAGGAGTGCTGTTGGACAAACGACAACACATACCTTTGATGATGAAGGAACATATGACGTCAAGCTCACTGTCTTTAAAGGAAATGAACAGGACATTCTCCAGAAAAAAATTATCCTTACAAAATCAGAGCCAACGAAACTAGAGCCAGACTTCACTCCACGTCCAAGTAGTCCTAATGGCCCGCCACCACTGGATGTAACCTTTACAGGTACGGTAAAAGGTGGTACACCTGTATCATGGAAGTGGTATGTTGATGATGAACTGATGAATGAGAACGAACCAAATCTATCAACCTTCAGGTATACCTTCCCGACCAGAGGAACATATGATGTCAAATTGGTTGTATCTAATGGTGTTACAGATTTCCCAATAGAAAAATCGTTTGTTGTTACCTCTGGTCCAACTCCAGGGCCTGAGCTGGAACCTGACTTCTTCGCAGATAGAACCAGCATTTTGGCAGGAGAGACAGTAACCTTTACAGACGCGACAAAAGGCGGTACACCTGGATCATGGAGATGGTTCTTTAGTGATGGAACTGGCGAGCATCAAAGAGACATACGATGGATAGAGCACACCTTCAAAGAGCCAGGAAGATATACCGTCTCAATGGCTGTTCACAATGGAGAAAGATGGCTTCCTGCCGCCACAAAGAGACAGTACATTACTGTTGGTGCCGCTCCGAAAGCCTCATTCACACACACTAGCACTGAAGGGCGAACGCCCCTTCGAGTACAGTTTACTGACACATCTGTAGGAACTGGGATAGACACATGGGCATGGGACTTTGGAAATGGTAAGACATCAACACTGCGAAATCCATTCACTATATACGACGCTCCCGGTGAATACCAAGTTACATTGACAGTATATAGTGAACACGGACAGGATACAACAGAACCAAAATGGCTTACTGTTCGCGAAGATATCGGGCCCGTGAAAGCTGCATTTAGAGCAGATCCAACCGTTGGTCAGGTGCCCTTGTGGGTTCAATTCACAGATACCAGCACAGGAAACCCAGAACAGTGGGAATGGAACTTTGGGGATGGTAAAACGTCAAACATACAAAACCCACTCCACTTATTTGAAAAAGCAGGCACGTACCGTGTCACTCTGACTGCAACGAAGGAAACACAAAAAGAACCAACTCAGTTTTCTGAATGGATCAGAGTCTCACAAGATGGGTTACCAGAAGTTGAATTTAAGGCAGAAGAGCATGTCGGGCCTGCACCACTGGTAGTATGCTTTACAGATGAGACAGACCCTCAGTTTGGAGCAACCAGCTGGCTGTGGAACTTTGGAGATGGAAGCAATTCATTTGAACAAAGACCATGTCACACATACAGAAACCCTGGCCTTTACACCGTCACATTGGAAGCGAAAAATGAACAAGGAGTCGGTCAGAAGATCAGAGTCGTCTATGTCACAGTAACTGAGCCAAACAGAAATAATAATAGACCTAGATAAACAGCTTGTATATCACCTTCTTTTCTTTTTTATCTTGTTTAAATCCATATGTCAATAGTTTCTAGATATTCAGAATGAAACATTGTGCTTTTGTTTCACCCCTTCTGATTTTAGCTTGATAACCATCCATTTCCTGCTTGTCTGCCTGCAATTTCTCTATGTAATTACGAAATTTTGTAAACGTACATTTTTTACTACGTTTTTTTCTGATAATTGCGTTCATTAGAGAGGTGAATAATTACGAATTTTTTTGGTAACTGCTTATTCGAAAACTATCACCGAGATTTGAAACAATTTCCTGCCTTCTCTGTCTGTCGTGAAACTCTTCTGTCTTCTCTTCACTGGTAGCCCTGCACATATGTATCAAACAGCAGAGGGATACCATATTACATCAAAACATGAGGTATAAAGCATGCCAGAAGTACTTACTAATCCTCAGCTAGATTCAAGTCTCCAACATTTTTCATATTTGGATGGAATTCTCGCCACGCCGCGAGTAGGCGACATGACCTCATATCAGCGGGTACTTCCGCTGATATGAGATTAAGGGTGAGATTTATAAGAAATATTTTAGATCCCTGTGCTAGCAGGGATCTTCGTGCCTACTCGCGGCGTGGCGAGTTTTTGGAAAGAATCTGAAAAATAACGATATATGAGGATAAAAATGAATTCATACAAAGAAATCACAAGGAAAGCACTTTTAATGTTTTTGGTCGTATTGCTACCTTTTGGTACATTCCCAATAGGAACGATAGCAGAGTTGCAAGATGAAAAGCCCATTGAAACGATCATCAATATACTGCACACCAATGACATACACGGACGCATCTATGAAGTCGATGACAACAATACTGGCATGATCGGAATCGACAAGATAGCAGAAATCAAAAAGAACACCGAAAATGCCATACTCGTCGATATCGGCGACACCTTCCATGGACTCCCAATCGTCAACATAAACGAGGGTCGGAGTGCAATTGAACTCATGGTGGCGGCAGGCTACAATGTGATGACGCCAGGCAACCATGATTACAACTTTGGCAGTGCAAGATTGTCTGAGTTGGCAGCTATCGCTTCCAGTGAAGGCCTTGAGATCATCTCGTCAAATACATTTGACAAGTCAACTGGTCAAAACGTTCTGCCAGCAACCAAGATCATAGAAATAGATCGTATAAAAGTTGGGTTCTTTGGACTGACAACACGAACCATCTCGACCTCCACTAATCCCAGAAATGTAGAGACATTGGAATTCAGAGCATATAAAGAGTCAAGTGAGAGTGCGATTACAGAACTCAAAAACAATGGTGCAGACATCATTATAGCTCTTGCCCATGTCGGTCGTACCGAGATTGAGGAGCTCATTACCGTTTTAGACGTGAAACCTGATCTTATTATCGATGGACACGACCACATACTCGACTCTATGACAGTGGATGGCGTGCTCATCGCACAAGTTGGAGAATATCAGGAAAACCTCGGTCAGATCTCACTAACAATCAATTCAAATGGAGAAATACTTGACAAAACTGCGACAGTCATAATCAAAGCAGATACCACAGACATCGCAGGCGATGCCGACGTTAAAGCACTGGCTGAATCCATGAAGCAATCGGTAATTGAAATTTACAGTGTGATTGTCGCTAGTTCTGACGTCCATCTTTCCAGTGAAAGGGGAACGAACGATGGCAAAACACTAGGTGTCAGAAACTCAGAACAGGCACTGGGCAACCTCGTTGCCGACTCTATGCGGGTAGTTGGAAACGCGGATATTGCTATGATCAATGGTGGCGATATCAGAGTAGACATCAGGGTAGGTGACATTACAAAAGGAGACATTAACAGTGTTCTGCCATTTGGCAATGTACTGGTCATCAAAAAAGCCACTCCAAAAGCACTCAAAGAAATCATGGAGAATGGGTTGAAATTTGCCCCAGTTACAGACGGTAGGTTCCCACAGATCTCTGGTATGAATGTGCTATATGATCAGGCAAATCCGGTAGGAGAAAAGGTTATAGCCATCACGATCAACGACAAAGGTCTTGACTTTGCAGATGATACGACGATTTACAAACTCGCAACAACAGACTTCATGGCAAATGGAGGCGATGAGTATACAGCCATTCAAGCATTGCAAACAGCAGCTGAGTTAGGCTCCTTAGACGAAATATTCGAGCAATATATTATTTCATTGCCAAATAAGAAAATTACCGCCGATGTTGCTCACATTGAGGGCAGAATTGAGGAATATATCGCCAATAAAAGCAGTGTTATACCATATAAGAAGATTAAACACACCATCAACACAGGCGTGACATTGGTGCCGAGCTGATACGTATATTGGCTAAACGTACCATTATTTGATAGAGATATTTCTGCTTTCCAGCAGGCGGGATGGCTTGATTTGTATATTCTCTGTTTAGCACCACATATGTGAACTCACATATGAAATGTTTTTTTATCCAATCTGTGTATGAGGAGAAGGGTTGATACGTCTTCTACCATTGTTCTCTCCTCCTTGAGATTATTGGTTTAGCGCACCTATAACAGAAAGGAGGAACAGAAAGATGGAAAAGGATGCCACATTAGACATTTAAATTCTGCTGAAACTTAGCCGTATTCCGAATAAAGTTCAGTTGCTCTGTAAAAGTGGGGGGAGAACTTGTCCTTTTTACCAAACCCAAGAAACATCATACTTTTGGATATTTTCATCGGCAGTTATTATTATTAGCCTCTCGACTATGCTCGTTGCGACGAGTAACCTGTCGAAAGGGTCGCGATGGATAAGAGGCAATGTAAACAGTTTTTCCATATGCTCATTTTTAATTGGTATGATGATGAAGCCATTTTTTTTCACAAGGTCACAAAACGATGAAAATCCACCAATAAAATTGTATTTGCCAATATTCATTTTAATTGCGACTTCCCAGAGCGAAACAACACTAACATAGTTTTCACCGTTTTCTATTAAAGATGTTATTTTTACTGCCAATTTCTCGCCGTTTAGGAACCAAAGTACTGTATGTGTGTCAAGAAGGTTTTTCATTCCATATATTCCTTTAATTCATCAAGAGGTTCATCAAAGTCATTGGCAATATACATGAGTCCTTTGCCAGAACCGAAAATAGGACGTGGCTTTGCTTCTATCTTGTTATTCAATAATATAAACTCTTTAACAATAATACTAATGGCCTGCAAAGTGTGATCGGGAAGCAATTCGATATCGTCTATTATCTGTTGTTTTATCGACATAAATTCCTCCATTATATTAAAGATATTTTGGGATAGTTTATCAGATGGAACATTTTCAATAACCCTATTTATGATTGTGGGTTCAATTTTTACACGAATTCCAGCCATAATTCTTTTTTTTCAGTACTTATTACTTCTCAACGTTATTATTACACTGTGAATTCAATGATTAATAACCATTTTGCAGCCGAGTCTCAATCCATGTACCAATTATTCATACAAGTGTATTATCACAATAACATCAGAAAATCAACAAAGGTTTAGTATTCATGACTAGTGCTTAACCTCAGTCCCCTCCCCTTTTTTCATACAAAAAAAGGGTATTTGAAGGGATTAATCCATCCTCTGAGCTCACTTCCATCTCCGACGAAATGCATCTTCTCGAAGTTCTGCAATGACAAGCGTTTCATTGGAGCCAGCAGAACAGACCAAGTCTCCCTCTGGACAAAAAACAACACTTTCACCATTATATCTATCAACAGGTGTTACTCCAGTGAAATTAGTGCAGGCAATATAACAGGTATTTTCAACAGCTCGACAACGTGCAAACAATGTCATATATTCAACCCTAGAGGCAGGCCATGCAGTTGGAATAAGAATCAACTCCGCTCCAGCCTTCTGATACCGGGAGAACACCTCACAAAAGCGAAGATCAAAACAGATAGCAACACCTATCAAAAACCCATCGATCTCTGCAACAAACGTTTCATCTCTATCTCCAGCGGAAAAATACTGATCCTCATGTGCAGGATAAAAAAGATGATTCTTCGAGTATGAGAGTAGTATCTCACCATCTCTATCGATGAGCACAGCTGTATTCTTTGGCAAATTATCTGTCTGCTCTCGAAACGAGCCAAGTACACCAATCCCAACATCCCTTGCAAGCTCACGAAAACGAGAAACAATCGATCCATCTGTCGATTCGATAAAACGTTGATTATCTCTTGGATCCCAGCCAGTTGCAGCTTGTTCAGGAAAGACTAGGAGTGATGCCCCTCTCTCCTTCGCATCGCTGGCATACTGATAAAATAGGGAAAAAGAAGCATCGGGATCATTCCAACAGGGATGAATCTGAGCAAGTGCTACTTTCATACATTTCATGATATGAATACGTAAGCACTATGGATATGAGAATGTAACGGGGGCATTCATATATACCCAAAACCCCTCTCCTGGATAAAGCATTCTTGAATCTGAAAAACTGCCTGCTGAGTCTTTGATGATCGCCTGTCGGTAGGTCTGCGTACGTGCGTCAAACATCAACACCTGAGACCAGGAGTCTGAAATTGAAGAGAGAAACGAATCAGCAGTAACTGCCTTCGGTCCTGTAACTCCTAGAGGATTCCAGCCTGCAATAAGAGTGACCTCCTCTAACGCAGCAGCAGAGAGAACTGCATCTGAAGACGGCTGAAGAGCAACTGTCTGCGTGGAATAAACCCAAAATACATCACATGCATGGATCTCCTTATCAGGCCGTACTGCGCTCCATTCCTGTACCGTGTGGTTATACATCCAGATAGCACGATTTCCAGTATCGATCGGAAACAAATCAGCACCAGTCAAACCATCAAGTGCCATGTACTGAGGAACAGAAATCATGTTCCATCCAGGATACAGAACGATTCCTCCATGAATCAGGGATTCTGGAGGTAATAACGCCGACTCAGAAGAGTGATGTGGCTGAACAGAAGGGTACTGAAATGACGGAAGCAAGCTCAAAGCAGTCTGTGCATGTACAAGCCCATATCCAAGATCAGGTGAGAACGAAGCTTCACTCCCAGATTTCCCTGTATCTGCCTCATATTCTCTCGCACGCGATCCAGATGCAATGATAGCCTTCCTGATATCTGATTCTGATAGATGAGAATTCCCTTCCATTAACAACGCAGCAATTCCTGCCACCTGAGGAGCGGCAGCGCTCGTTCCAACAAACATCTCTGGAAATCCACCAGCCCCAGATACAAATATCGTTCCAGGGGCTGCAATATCAGGTTTTTTCCGAACTTCTTCAGATGGATATCGAATAGTTACTGGTCCTTGTGAAGCATAAGGTGCTTTGACGACAAATCCATCCTGAAACTCCGCAGAAGTAACACAGAGAACCTCTGGAATTGCTTGCTGGCCAAAAATAGAATCCTCAGGAGTCTGAGGAGTCATACTTAGCAGCTGGCCAGTTAGTGGAAGAACAAGAAGTCCAAGCGTACTATGCCCATTTCCATCCGCCTGAACAATTCGTACCGTATATAGCTTCTCATATCGACTGTCATTCAAAAAACGAACCCATTCAATTGGATCATCATCTCCATTCTGGACATTGACACTTCTTCCAACTTCACGTCCACTTTCATCATACAAAAACAGATCATAATTTGTTGTTGCAGCACCATAGGGATCATCCCATTGAAGCACAACGTGACCTGCAGCCTTTGCAGATACGCGAAACGTCAACCATGGTGTTTCATTCATCCCAAATCCATGCCACTGATACCCTTCCTGTTCGATACCTGAGAATGTACCCTGATAATGTCCAAGTGCCATATTGCCAGCAGAGGCAACGTACAATACGCCATATGTGAGAATACGATCTCGAACATTAGATGCAATGTATCCATCTTCGAAAAATGGCTCGATATAGGTAATGTCGTCACAGATAATTCTGGCTCCAGCTGAAATCAGCTTATCAATCGCCTGGACAAACTCAATCTGATTTTGCCCACGATCATGAAATATCAGCTGTGCATCTGGTGCGATAGCATGGATAATCTCCATCATCGCAACCCCTTCACTCCCACCAATCTGATCCCGAAGAATGGTAATTGAAGGAAGCATCCCTGCCATCACAGCCTCTTCAAACCCAGTAACTCCATCAGATATAACTCCTATCCGAACACCTTTTCCTGTATATCCTGTAGCGTTTCGAAGCGCTGAAACACCAATACTATCTACAGGGAACCGATCATCAAATGAGATCTTAGAAACAGAAGGAGACAAAACTGTACTTACTGAGAGCACAGCTTCCTCCTGTGCAAACGAAGCGATATGTTGCAGATCAATCCAACCTGCAACACGATGGTAATTGGGATCATATGAAATATGAGAGAAATAATTCATGTACCCAAGCCCCATTCCTTCACGGACTCTGGCATCTACTAAAATTTCATCAGATTTCGTTTTTTTCACTGGATCTGAAATAACACGCAGAACTCCTGTTGCTTTTAACACTGATACCAGCTCATCACGTGTCTGACCTGGTGGACGGAGATCAGGATCAAGAAGCTGAATAATATCACTTGAAAGTTTTGACTCCCATGATGCTGTTCTTGTTGGAAGTATACTATCAGTACCCTCTCCATCCAAAGCAGTACGACTACCATCATACCACATAAACGCCGCAGCAGAGACGGCAGGGGGAAGAACAGGCTCAATCATGCGTACATCGGGAAGTAAAGCAACTGATTTCAGATCATCTGGACTGATCCAACCTCCAATCATGCCCATCGTGGTATCACGTGTGCAATCGCTGAGATAATGATAGATGTCTTCAAATCGTCCATTATCTCGAATTTGTACCATGACATTGATATGAGGTTCCTCAGTTTCAGAATATCGAACAAGACCGACCTGCTCCATCTCGATAAGTGCAGCTGTTTTATCCAAGCTGCCTGGATGATAGCGAGTATCTACAAGTTGTAACAGATCTGTTGAAAGCTTTGTTTGCCATCCCTGATCACGAGTGCTTGGATCGTAAAATCGTTCAGGAAGAGGAATACTGCTGTCAGCATTCTCATCTCCAGCACATACAGATCCAATACCAAATAAAATGCATGTGACACTCATACAAAGAAGAATAAGACAAAATAGAACTCTTTTTTCAGATGTCACGTGCCTCATACTTATTGATTAGCATGTAAAGACATAGAGGAGTTTTGCTTCATCAAAAAATAAGCAGAAGATACTCTTAGCAAAAAAGATATTTGAAGACATATAACAGATCTACATGGTTTCTTTAGAAGAAGAGTTTAAGCCATCTTTGCAGTACAAACCCTATCTTGCAATCACGACAATAGGTTCTATTGTTTTAATATGGCTGTTTAGTGCTGGATGGACATACACTGCTAATGAGGAGGAAGGCTTGCTCTCTCTCTTACCTCTTATTGCACCGATTTTATTAGTTGTAGCTGTTGCTATCGCCCTGCTCTGGGTAGTACTGTACTATCAATCAATAGCCTATCATCTCAACAAAACAGAAATGACATGGAAACGAGGAGTATGGTTTAGAAGAACGGGTATTGTCCCATACAATAGAATTACCAATGTAGATATTGTACAAGGCCCACTTATGCGCCTATTTCATTTCTCAGACCTGAAAATACAGACTGCCGGTGCATCAGTAGATGGCAATCCTGAGATCTCATTGGTAGGAATCAAAGAACCAGAGCCTCTTCGGGCCCTCATCATGGACTTTGTTCGAGGTCAGCCATCTGTTGCAGCAGTCACAGGAGCTGAAACCGCTGGCACCCCCTCCAATTATACAAATCCAGATATGGCCGCATTGCTTGAAGAAGTATCAACAATTCGAAAGATACTGGAATCAAAGCAGTAAAACATACATTTTCTCTTTTTTACGTCATTGACTCGTCAGATGACTCATGATAAGTCTGAGCAATACGTTAGTTCATTAAAAAGGATACGCTAAGGGGGAGATTTGAACTCCCGAGGGGAAAACCCCACAAGATTTCCAATCTTGCGCCTTACCAGACTAGACTACCTCAGCTCTTCAGCCTTATTATATTAAGACTGTTAGTATATAGAACCTGCGCTCGCCATGCCGCGAGTTGGCGAGAAGACCCCCGCTCCTAACGTCGGGGGATCTAAATAGAGGTTATTCTGGGTTTTGCGCTGAGATAACTTCATTTTGTACCCTGTAGATGAGTTAATCTCGCCACTCCCGTCCTAGGCAGGCATACTCTGCTCTACACTACTCGCGGCGTGGCGAGACGTTCAAGTTCAGTCGAAATCATCGCCCCTACTCCATGAATGATAACGCCAATTTCATCTAATGACGGGACAATGGAACAAGAACTATTTAGATCCCCCGATAGGGGGGTCTTCGCGCCTACTCGCGGCGTGGCGAGGTCTCAAACACAGGCACAACAGACCCGATCAGGGGAGCATATCCATTCAGAGAAGAGAGCACAATATCTGGCATATATGAAAAGTATGGCTCTATTTTTGAAAGACATAATTCAAAAAACCAAGGATTTTTTTTCATAATGGGGCCATCTACCACGATAAGAGAAGGATCATATGCTACAATCATCGTAGAAAAGCCGTACGCGGTAATGGATGCAACCTCATCTAAAAACTCCATTGCAACAGGCTCATTCTCCATAGCCAGCGAAAAGATCTCTTTTGCATGAGATATAGAGCGGTGTTTGATTCCGTTTTGCTCGCAGAATACATCAAAAAAGTGCGGCATCCCTGAACCTGATGCATATGCTTCAAAGTGTCCAAATATTCCACACGAACACCTGCTTTGATATCTGGTTCGTGTGGGAATATGTCCCATCTCCCCAGCATTTCCATGTGTTCCCAGCACAAGATGGCCATTACAGAGAGCCCCAACTCCGATACCGGTGGAGAACGTCAGGTACAGCATATTCTCTTCTTTTCCATTCGATCCTGCACCAGCATACCGCTCACCAAGCACTCCCGCTCGACAATCATTTAGAAGGAATGTATCAATGCCAGTTCTCTCTTTTAATGGTGTACGCAAAGAAACTTCATCATATGGCAGATTTGGAGGATAAAAAATACCGGTTTTTGGATCTATCTTGCCTGCTGCAGAGATGCCAATACCAAGTGGAGGGACATTCAGTTCCTCGCTGCACTGCTCTGCCACACGTACAATCAGATCAAGAATCTCATTCTTATCTCCCCGCGGCGTCTCTTGAAGTACCAGCAGTTCATAATCATATGACCTCATGATCCTTGCAATGCGAAGGTTTGTACCTCCGATATCAACAGCAATAGCATATCTCGCCACGCCGCGAGTAGGCGGGAAGACCCCCGCTAACGGGGGTCTAAAAAATATCTTATTGTACATCTCGCCGACCTTAGGCAGGCATGTTCTGCTCTACGTAGATATAGCCTATTTTCGTCTCAGTTCCAGATAGATCGCCCTGTTTTCCAGTGAGTGAGACAGTGTAGAGACCAGGCATGGTATATGTCGTCCTTGGAGTCTCTCCTCTTTCTCCATTTCCAAAGTCCCAAGCCCAAGTCTCTGGTGTACCACTGATAACCTCAGAATTGAATCTCACAGCCAATGGAACAGTTCCCACGCACGGTGTTTGTGTGCAGCGTTCAAAGGAGCCATCTTTCAAAAGATCAGCGGTGAAATCTACGCGAATCTGATTTTCACGTGGTGCTCCAACTGCTATAACCTCATACCTTCCATTTTCATCAGGAGGAAGATCATTCAAAGGAAGTCTGATGTACTTATCTTGTACAGCCTCAGGTCTTGAGATACCATTGACCAGTACATCTGCAAGAATATGCCCTGGTCTTGAATCAAATGATATGACGGCGTAGCTACGTGCATCAATCTCCCATGGTCCACCTTTTGGAACTGCGATTGCTCCATCCCTTTCATCGGAAATGACAGTAAACGTCGTGACCGGTTGCATCTCTTTGAACGTCACATGGATTTCGTGATTCTGCTGAACATTGGTAAAGGTGTAGGTTATCGGTGAGAGAGTTGTCGGCTCTTTTGGCTCTCCATCTACTCGGATCTCGTCAAGAATATAATTTTGAGCGGGTTCAATAGTGAACGTCCGTGTTCCACCAGCTGGAACAGTTTGCTGTGTTGATGGACTGATTTGTGGAATAGTCCACAGAGTAGAAAGAATAATAGTATTTGAACAAAACATATGCGATTCCCCCAACCGCGTTGTATATATGCATGTCACCCTTCCTGCAATGAACGGTTAAGCCTGCTATACGTAGTGTATAGTTTACATGATATTACGATAAAGGTTCTGAAATGCACTACGCCAAAAAAAGTTTAATTTTGGTGGCGATTACAAAATCGATGTGCAAATGATATCGTTGGAATCTCAGTTCGCGAGAGCCAGTACTGATCAATTCCTGCAATTGCAGCAGCATCGACACATGTAATCTCTTTTCCGCAAAAATACACTGCGAATTTTCCTTAAACCGGGCTTCTTTCTGTGTTCCAGAAAACACAATCTCTTCTCCTGAGCAAGAGTGATAACATCAGACATACTCACAGTCGAGAAAACATACATCCAGATAAACGAAATGGCTTTCCTGATGGAAATGCACCATCAACGACTGAGAAAAAAGAAGTAACTCACAAATTTGTAATTATCTCTTCCGATATTTTCAATGATAGTTTGACTAATACGTACAGATCCTTTACATTATTATTATAATCACAACAATTGCGATATTGTCGGAGTTCATCGAGAGCGTTCTTGATATCATTTCGTCCGAGTTTTCCATACTCGAAACGAACATATTCATGAGAAGTGGCAGCCTGTGGAACTGTAATCTTGTATTTATGGTGCAATACCTCTTTTGCCATGCAAAATGAGGCATAATACGCTCTTGAAACAATAGTCCTTTGAACAGCTTCTGGGCAGTCGAACGAATAATCACTGCTCAAATGCTTCGCAAGTAAATAAAATTCGTTCCAGTTAAAATCATTCATAACAGGAGTGGAGGTTGACCATCAGTCATAACAAGGAAATCAATCGTATCAACGAGTCCTGAACTTTCGCACATCCTTCTAATACTTTTAATTTTATCCAAGATATCATTGAGGTCTTCGCTGTAATGTTCCTGACGCGCCATGAGGAGAAGCATAATGTGAAGGCTTTCTGGATCTTGTTTTACTTCTAATGCCAGTTGAGCTGATTCTCCAAATACGCTTAGTGCCATATTACATGCATACTGTATGAGAGGCACATTTTCCTGATGATTTTTGATAAACTCTTCCAGTTCTGGTTTATTTGGATACACAATTCCATCTAAATATGAAAAAGTTTTGAGGTTTGGATCTAGCTGAGAATTGGGAAATACTTCTGACATGTTTCACACCCTTGTCGAGGTAGTAATATTATCTTTCTACTATTTGACAACTCGCCACGCCTTGATCCGGCGCGAAGGCCCCCTCTCCTACCTGCCTCGCCGGCAGGCAGGTAGGAGAGGGAATCTAAAAAGAGGTTATTTCATCGGGTTAGTGTGCCACGAATGCGATGTTAGGCAGATAAGTGGAGGATATGCAAGTGAATGAACTTAGAGTCATACCTGAAGCAACAGCTGCTTGAATAAGGCAATGCTGTACAAACGATGG
>Ga0209737_10000880_pt1 | contig 22877 bp, 13 predicted proteins | sample TergutCu122P3_FD_187284 | JGI IMG/M metagenome (GOLD analysis project Ga0209737, IMG submission 187284) | Cubitermes ugandensis P3 segment gut microbial communities from Kakamega Forest, Kenya - Cu122 P3 (SPAdes) (version 2) | ecosystem: Host-associated > Arthropoda: Insects > Digestive system...
TGGCACCTGCACTGCCGACAAAAAGTGCATCGTTTGCCCCGACGGCTTTGGTGGCTGCGGCATCACCTGCTCTGGCACTGGCGAACTGCCTGCCGACGTTCCGTCATCCTGCGTCAAGGGTACATCTCCGGCCGTTTGCTCCACGATAACGGGCAACGCCTATTTCTGCGGCGACACAGGCTACTACCTCAGCGCTGCTGGCACTTGCACTGCAGACAAAAAGTGCATCGTTTGTCCCGACGGCTTTGGCGGCTGTGGCATCACCTGCAAAGATCCGGCTGACAATTGCCCAACAACAGCTGGCGCTGCCTGCACGACAAACTGCACAAACATTTGTACCGGAAATAAAGGGTACTATTGCGCCTCCGGTTCAACTAGAGAGACCGCTTGTCCAGGCACAACAAATTGTATTGTGACGCCTGGCAACCGTACCTATTGCCAGCCGAATGCGGATCAGGGTGTTCCCGCAACTTGCAACTATGTCAGCTCGACGAATCGAGACCCTGCGGTTTGCGGCAAAGATGGCCATGCCTACTTCTGCAACCAAGGTGGCGTTTACGGCATTAGTACTACTGGCGGCCAGATTGGTTGCACGACAGCAGCCCCGTGCTATGTCTGCAACGATGGCTGGGGCGGCTGCAGTGCGACGCCTGCCACAGAGTGTGCAGCGCGCGGCGGCGTAAAGTTCCCGGCACCATTAATGTAAAATAAACTGTTTCCTAACGAGGCGCCCTTTGGGGCGCCTTTTTTTTTGCTGCCTGGCCCAAAGCACCCACCCTTCGGGCACCCCTCTCCGCACTTCGCACCCATCCACAAGCGATACGAAGTATCGCAGGGGGTTCGGGGGAACTGGTTCCCCCGAGCTAAAACCGATACTGAAGGGCGGCACGAAAACCGAGCGGATAGCGAAAGTTTCCGACGAAGGGAAAGAGATAGGCCACGACAAATCCTTCCAGGACAAAGTAAAACGGATCGACCCCAAGGTTGACACCTGTTGACAGATGAAAGCCCCCTTCAGATGGCGAGGTGTTGTCCCGAACGCTGGATGGCGAGCAGTCCAGGTCGTGCCTGCCAAAGGTCTTGCAGGTGACAGAGCGAGTGATGGCATAGGGCGTCGAATAGGCGTATTCGAGGCCAACGGACAGAAAGAGGCGAATCCAGTTGAAGTCGGCGCTGAGACCTGCGCCGCCGTACAGTCGGACCATCTCGAATGGGGCGTACAGGTCCCTGGCAAGATCCTGCCTGACAGACACCACTCCCAACCCGCCCTGGACATAGAAATGCTTCGTCAGCATGTAAGTCACCAGCGCATCCGCGCCAAGGGCATGCACGAGGCTTGAGGTTGGAAAGTTCAGGTGCGTGAAATACACAAAACCAAGCTCAAGGAAGACACGTCCTGCCTCGTCTGAAAAGATCGAGACATCGTCTGGTCTGGGCATTTCAAAGCATGCATAGACATTTTCCAGAACCATTGTCATGGCCTGCGAAATCAGCGCAGAATATCCGCCCTCTTCCTCGTCACGCTCAGAGACTGCAATGGTTTCATGCTGCATGCTGCGTTTGTCATGATCGTAGATATCCAGCTCTACCGAAAAGTCTCCCTGGGCATCCTGAACGAGGCGCATGAAAATGACCCTGTTGAGTTCAAGGCTTTGGGCTAACCTGGCAGCATCGGCCAAAGGCGTCTGACGATAGACGGGGTTGTCGAGAAAAAGCTGCCTGGCTTCGTTATAAACATGGATTCTGTCTCGCGGCTGACGCCCCTCCAGGAGTGCCAGATGCGGTGCAAGGCGTATCATCTCCATCATCGCCAGGCGTGCCGCATGAAACTGGGACATGTCCTCATCCTGTGTTTCACGAATCTGTGCAAGATAGGCGTAGGCAAGCATCTGATAGGCCGGCGCCACAGCGTGAGGTGCATAGTATGGTGCCAAAGCATCCTGATAACTGCGAACAACGCGCTGCAGTGACGATATGGCAAGACCGTAATTCATGTTGGCGAAATGGGACCTGGCATAGACCAGATCGATTTCTGCCTGTGCAAACCTGTCACGCTGCTCAAGATTTGAGGTTTTTACATGCGTGGCGATCATCGACTCCCGCAAGACGCGAACCACAGGATGTCTCTGAGCATGCGCGATCACAGCACGCCGTATGAAAGCAACATCAATATCGTGTTCCAGCACCTGGTTCTCGTACAGATAGATCGGCATCAGGGCAGGAAAAAAAGCCACACGTTTTGTATCAGTCTCCTGCACAACGATGGCGTCCAGGAGATCTGCGCTTGCCTCCGGCACAAAACACATGCAGGCAGCGCACAGCAAAAGCACAAAATTCGCCGCACAGCGACATGCGCGCAGCAAACTCGTCATGGCTCAATCACCGGAAACACCTCAACGCACGCCCTGGCCTCCGCAGATGGGCGTGAGCCAACATAGCAGCCTCGCTCAGCACGCTGTCCGGCTTCCAGATTCTCTGCCTTTAGCACGAGAACATCGCCTGGCGCACTCAGAACGTGCGTTATCGAATAACCCGGATACTCCCCCCACTCAATGCGTTCCCCCTCCCACTGGTAAACACGCCAGGAACGCGGCGCATCTGCGGGCCCGCCGGACGATAGCAAAACATCGACCTCGGCCCTGCGCGAGTTCGCAATCATCGCATGCGTCTCATCCGGCGCAAACACCAGGACATCTCCCGACAATTGCGCCAAAACCGGCTCTTCCTCCAGGTTCCAATAGCCATCCCCATTGAAGTCATCAAATGCCACCACTGTCGCCAGCGTCACCTGCGCCCCCGCCCACAGCTCGAAATCCGCAAACGCGCGAAGACGAACAAGACGCTGCCCTGTTTGGGGGTGTACATCACAGTCATCCAGCCTTGCCGTAAGATACGTCTGCACCTGCATCGGCACCAACGCGCCATCACCCCGAACCATCACCACAGCCAGACGAATGTTGTCGCATCGCCCCGCACTGGGCATACACCACGAGGATAAATCGAGGGCCGAAGGCAATCTGACCTGAAGTCCAAAATTGCGATAATGATCCACACACTCAAACGATTTCTCATAGAAACGCTCCATTGTGCGCAAAACCATCTGGCTGCGTTCAATTTCTCCGCCGCTCTCACGCAGTTTCTGGCCGCCGCCATGACGAAAGGCCGCATCCTCCGGCAACAAATAGGTCATATCCTGCGCATAGGTGCCATCTGAAACAATCTGGCCATTATAGCCGAGCCTGTCCAGGCGGCCATGCAACAGTTCTCCGATCATCCGTCCATCATACTGCCAGCGGCGCTGATGTACATCCGTAAAGGACAAATACACACGCCCTCCCCTCACATGCCCCTGATCCAAACGCGCACACTGATAATAACCCAACGGCCTGTCGATAACCGCAGGCTGCTGGGAAAATGCCAAATACTCATCCAGCTCAAACTGCTCCACCACACCCCCCACAACATCATCAAATTGCTTCAGGTGGAAACGCATGAAATGAAATTTGGAGACAGTGCCCGGCTGACTCAAATTCACCAAAACCCGGCCAGAATGACTCGATTCTTCGAAACTCCCGTCTGCCCAGATTTTTCCTGAGCACCCGCTGAATATCGCACCAGCCAAACACACGAGCGCCACACAGATAAACCGCATCGCATGCCTCCTAGTCAAAAGCCAAGACCCGTTCAGAGCCATGCGTCTCAATCAAACTGTCAACACGCGACAAAACCGCTGAACGCTGAGTCCAAAAGCGCTCAAACATCACTCGCTCTGCCACACTGGCATCGGGAAACAGCAGATGATACGTCGTCTCCTTATCCAGCGCCCGAAGCTCATCGATAAACGATGCACTGAAACGTTCAACGCTCATGAAATGCTCTGTCACCTTCGAATGACCATAGGGCTGGAAAGCAGCACCATTGTCGATAGAGACAATGGCGTTACCCTTGAACTGACAATTCACCCCCCACCAACTGGGCACACCAGAAAAACGATCCCAGTTACCCACCAGAAAATCGAACGTAAGAACCTGTGAAATCTGGTTGGCCAACCCTGCTGTCGTCAATGTTGGGGCCTGCTGCAATATCTTGGGCAAAAGCTTTCGCGTATTGTCCCGCGTGGAGAGCGGCGCCAACGCCTCCGACAACGACAAACCCTCTGGAAAATCGTTGGCCAAACTCAGCCACGGTCTCCATAGTGACAAAAATTCGATGGGAAAACGGGTAAAATCCGGCACCCAGGCCTTCAGTGTGGCGTGAAGGTATCTTTTGCCGTCCTCTGTTGTCCATATTAAATCCACCAACTGTGGACGGTATTCGGCCACCTTGCGAGATCTCGAACGGTTAAACATCGCCATGAACGCATTATATTCAATTCGAACTTCTCGATTGTGAGGTATCTTAAATGCACAGTCAAGCAGCTCACACAATCGCCACGATGCTATCTCCGCGCGATAATTCGACTGGCGGCGCGTCTGAAGAGGTTTTAAAGCCCCTGCATTCTGACCATTCACGACGGGACGAAATGTCAGTGTCGATCCCCCGCCAAGCGGCGCAATCTCATCGTAGTATTGGGCATCGTCAATCGTATATATGGGCGAAATAAACTCCGGATCACTTTCGAAGCTCAGCAGCCACAACGATGCTATCTCCGGCGCAAACCTGAGACGATCCGGCGCTTCGCGAATAAAATCACGCGCCACAGAAAACTCGCCGCGACGAATGTATTCGGACACCAGCATCGCCAGGCTTTCCACATTCCCGGGGTACATCGCGTACAAAGTCCGGCGATAGTCATGTGCCTGCTCAGAATCGAGATCGCGTTCAGAGAGTACTGCGATTTCCTCTTTGATAAACTCTGGAAAATACGCATCAAAATCAAACGCCATCTGAACGCGCCGGCGTGCGCTGTCGACCGCTTTGCGCACATACTGCACATTCACCTCATCGTCCGCCACATCCTGTAACGCGATGACATCGCGCTTTGCCCAATGGCGAGGATCAAGCCAGGGCGACAAACCCGCAAATAAACCCATGGCATAAAGCAGATAAAGGATCCCTGCCAACAGCACGACCACCATGGTCGTCCAAATCACGCCAACAGCCCCCGCCCTTCTTCGGGGCAAATCTGCCATAGACACCGATGGCAATGACAACTCATCCGACACACCCCTGACATTCAGCGACAACGCGACTGGCGGGTTCTCCAAAGAGACATCCTCCTCCGTTTGCTTTTCTGCCTCTTTGGCGAGGCATGCTTCGCGCTCTGCCTGTCGCCCGTCATCTGTGAACAGGGAAAAGCAACTGTCTTGCGTATCCTGTGGATGGCATGCCTCCCCGGCCTCATCCTCGCACGCTGCCTCGGCATTTTCTTCTAAAGAAATGCCAGGCCCATGTGCACGGGCCGACGGCGGCGGCGACCTTTCCAGATCAAACAGCTCACCAAAGCTCTTCTCTACCTCGGGATGGGGCTTGGCATCGAAAAAAACACCCTGCGCACGAAGCTTCTCAATGGCCGAATGCGCAGCAGCCGCCTTTGCGTCCACGACAGCCACAGGCTTGAAATCCGAACGCAGAACCTTTGCATGCCGAGGCCGGCGCTCACCCTGCTCGATAAAGAAATCCCCTTCGTCCAGAGACTGAACAGCCCGCACGCCTCCCACTTCGTCAAAGTGATAATCCCCTGGCGACATGGCCTGAATCCCAGCCGGCTGCCCGGTGCCGCGTCCATCCAGGACAACATCCCCAGAACTGAGAGACTGAACGCTGTCTTCACATGTCAACACCCCAAGCTGCGTCTGCACCCTGTCTGGTGCATTTTCTTCGCCGGCCTCAGCCGGCAAGGGGCGAGATATGTCGTCTCCGCGTCCGACAAGGCCAACCGCTGTTGCAGGAAACCTGACCTCCACCAGCGTATCCCTCTCAAACGTCCCCCCTGCCTCGACAAGCGTCCGAATCTCAGACAACTCATCCTCATACCATTCGGCAGTATCATCCGTATTTAACAACTGCGCAAACCGTGCAACGTGCTCGACATCATACTTCGACACCAGCGAAGGCTCCCCAAGAAACACCAGTTTCTCGCGCTCCAGCCGCTTAAGCCCCGTTTCGATGCTGGCCGCATACCCCCCCTTCGATGCGTGCTCACACACCCTGCACCCATCGCCGGCTGCCGAAATCTTGCTGCCACATGCACTACACTTCACGCCAGTTCCCCAATCTAAAGACCTGTGCAAAGAACAATGGCTGTTCTAAAACATCCGGCCTTCCGTGTCTAATCTTCTGCATAAACCTCGTATTGCTCATGATGAAACTGCGTATTGGCCCGGATCTCAATCTGACGGCGATACTTTGCTTCCAAAGCCTCAATCGCGCCACGTTCCTCATCAAACAGCAAATGCGCCACATCCGAGTGTGCCACCACGACCATGCGCTTGCTGCGCGTTACCCCAGCCTCCCTGACGATTTCGCGCAAAACCTCATACGCCACACTCTGGCGGCTGCGCAAATACCCTTTCCCTTCACAGTAAAAACAAGGCTCGCATAAGCTCTGTATCAAACTCTCGCGTACACGCTTTCGCGTCATCTCCACCAGGCCAAATTCGCTGATCTTCAAAATGTTCGTCTTTGCCTTGTCGTGCGAAAGGACCTCTTCCAGTGCCGCAAAAACCTTCTCGCGATTCGACACCCGCTCCATATCGATGAAATCAATGATGACAAGGCCGCCCACATTGCGAACCCGCAATTGGTAGGCAATCTCACGAACCGCCTCAAGGTTGATCTGTACGATGGTATCCTCCAGCGTGTGCTGGCCAACGAACTTTCCGGTATTGACATCAATGGCCGTCAGTGCTTCCGCCGTATCAATCATCAAATATCCGCCGCTTCGCAGCCAGACACGGCGCGCCAGCGCCCGCGATATCTCGATCTCAATCCCAAACGCATCAAATACCGGCTCAAACCCCTGATACAGCCTGACGCTCTGCGCGTGCTTGGGCATGAACTTCTGCACAAAATCACACACCCGCCCATACTGCACCGAATCGTCAACGACAACCTCCGATACATCTTCCGTCAGCAAATCACGCACCGCTCGCAGGGGCAAGTCCAGCTCTTCGTACAAAAGTGCCGGCGCCCTGACCGTCTCGAAATCGCGAAGGATGTCGCGCCAAAGACTCGTCAAATACCCAAAATCCTCATCAATCTGCGGCTCCGTCGCCCCCTCCGACGCCGTCCTGACGATGATCCCCGTGCCCGCCTGACGACGCTCGCTTATCAACTCGCGAAGACGCACCCGCTCCGACTCACTCTCAATCCGACGGCTTACCCCAACATGATCAAACGTCGGCATATGCACCAGGAAACGCCCCGGCAGCGAAATATGGCTCGTTATCCGGGCCCCCTTCGTGCCAATCGACTCCTTCGCCACCTGCACCAAAATCTCCTGCCCCTGATGCAGGCGCTCCTCGATCGGCCCAATCGGACGATTCTGCCCCCGCGACTGCGGTATCTCCGGGTCATCGACCGCATCCGCATCGACCTCCTGCATATACGCTTCGTGCTTGTTATAAACATCCGAAACATACAAAAATGCCGCCTTGTCCTGCCCAATATCCACAAACGCCGCCTGCATGCCAGGCAGCACCCGCAACACACGCCCTTTGTAAATGTTTCCCGCCGTCCCCCGCTCCGAATTGCGCTCAAGGAAAAACTCCGAAATCCCCCCATTCTCCACCAGCGCCACACGCGTCTCGTGACTCGTCGTATTCATCACCAATATGCTTGCCATGCTTTTGCCCAGTCATCCAAATCGAAGCGCCCCCGGCTCTCATCCACCGAAAACTCAACACAGCGCCTCATGCCATCTCGCCACGCCACACCCAAAACACGCAGCCGCCAACACACTACCACATGCACCATGCAACCGACAATTTCGACCCCAAAATGCCGCTCGATCCCCGTAACGCACTACGCCCCTGTCTGAATACTCCCCACCATGACAAAATAATTGACCCTTTGACGATTTTTGCGCCGTTCGCGAACAAAATGCGCTTTTTATTTTAAGAGACGGGCGACCGGGACGGTCGCCCCTACATGTATTTGACCTGCATGTGAACTTTTTTGAGGGGGCAACGCCCCCTGCGCCGCTATGCTCGCCCTTTTCACGCCACCATAAAAGGCGCGGCGTATCTGCCGAAGGCAGATAGCCGCGCCCGGCCGCGTATTGCCCGGTCCGGGCAATAGCGGACGATCCGCAGGGCTCGCATACGCGTCTACCCCCTTTGCGGGGCTCAATCGCCGCCCCGCAACGCCCCGCTGTCCCCCTCTTTGAGGGGGATGTCGGCAAAGCCGACAGGGGGCGAATGAACTAAACAAAAAGGCTGTCACCACAAAGGGTAGACACTTCGGTCTACCCCTGCAAAAGATTTCGCACAATAACCACCCCACAAGCGATGCGACAGCATCGCAGGGGTGGTTCCCCCACAAAGCTACATTCTACTCAATTCTGTTCAAATCCCCGTCATAAAGGCCGACCAGGATGCTGTTGCCATCGTCATCGACCATGAGTCCGCCATACTGCGCCTCCTCATACTTCTCCCCATGTCCTTCCTGAAAAAAGAAGGATTCTGCACCAATATAGATTCGCCAGCTATCGTGCCAGCACTTTATGTGCCGCGCACCGTCAGCCACTGCCGACATATTTTCCTGAAAGTACACTTCATCTGAAAGGACAACACCTCTTTCGTCTGTTTTGATAACGCAGTAACCTCTCTTGCGAGCGTAGGTGTCATTCGATATGAACGGCAAACCATAATTCAAAACCATATAATCGCCTTGCATCAGCGAACGCGGGTCTACAGGCGCCAGGCGAATCAAGGTGAGCTGACCATTTTTTAGTGTGTCTTCTTTTCGTATGACCGCATAGTTGAACAGCCCGATCACCAGACACAAATTAATTAATATTGCAATGGAAACATACTTTTTCATTTAAATGCAAGTTTATGGCGGGTGAGATAAAAGAAAACCAAAAACATAACGCCGGATACCATCATCAATATTGATTTTAGCAACAGCGTTAAGTTGAGATCGTAATAAAATTGCCCTGTAAAATAGAGAAAAGAGACGATGCCTATGACAAATCCCGTTTTATAGGCGTACCTGAAAGAGAGCAAAAGGAGCATCAGAGAAACTGGCAACGGTGGAAAGATTGCAGTCGGCACAAGCAACATCGGAATGAAGAGATAGGTCATGAGCCGGTGACTGTTTCTTTCTACCTTTAGTACAGAATGCACGCCCGGAACCAGACACAGAATGACAGCAATGCTTACCACAGACGGCAACAAGCTCCATGCAGACCATTCTAATCCTACCCACGACCACTCTTTTTGTTGAATTATCGTCAGGATAAAGGCTGCCATAAGCGAAACGATCATCGCAACTCGCACGGGAACATACAGCCGGCACACTTTCTCGCCCAAGGTGATTATCTTTGCCTCTTTGAAGAACAAAAAACAAATCGCCAGCGTCTGCAAAGCGATGTAAATGTATTGACCCTCTAAAGAACGGGCTTCCGCAAGCAGGAAAATAATGCTGCCGTTGATGGTTAATACAGAGAGAAAGGATAGAAGAAAACTTCGCACTGCCGCCAAAGTGATAAGAGAAATAACTATCAGGATAAAACAGGTCGTCGTACTTGAAGCATCTATGGCAAAACTCAAAAGTGCAAGACCTGCCAGATAGATGGGGGCACACAATGCATGAATATGGGGCTTATGGCTATGCAATGCACTAAAGAGGATAGTCGCCATAAGGAAGATGGTGCCCAGGAAACCCATGGCAAACTTTGAGTCAAAAAGACCGGTCACTCCCAGAAAAAGTAAAAAGAATGATGCGCTGATAAGACCTCCGAACAGCGACAACACATGCATCGGCAAGGATGTCGCACGGGCCTGGCTTCTTTCAGCAACGATGGCCTCCTCATCAAAACTAAAGTCTGCCTGTAATCCACTCAGGACTTCTGTGATGCTGTTCTCGTTTTTCATTCTTCAGAGCCGTTTTCAGGTGTATCGGTGACAGGGACTTCGATGGTTTGTGCCTGAGGAATTTCTGCATTCCACTGCTTATTGACATCATAAAAAAACCTGTTCAACAGTGGTATGCCGATCATGTTCACAAGGCTGATGAACAGAATCACCGCTTCGTTGACGGAAACTTTGAGCAGAGATGCAGATACAAAGCTCATCACGGTAAACGCGGCCATGGCAAAAAAGAAAATACTCCGAATCTTATTGCCATACCAAATACTCACGCCACATAGAATGACGGTTAGCAGAAGAAGTATGACAAACTCAGTACCTGCATCGTCTTTTGTATACATAGTAAATATGAGACCTGCTATGGCATGGTAGCTGGTACTTAATGCCAGCAGATTGCGAAACCAATTTGGAAAGTCAATCAGAGATTTTCTGGAAGATATGAAAACAAATAAGATGAGTGCCGCGGCATTCAAAACCAATAAACAGATGAAGGCTATTGGCCAGGCATCTCTCGCTATTTGGGCAAAATACAAATAAATGGTGGTATTCGCCAAGCCAACCAACAGAAGCCATAATGGCGCAAAATTGGCAACCGCTGCCCAAATGACAATGGAAAACGTCCAGGCGAGAAAGAAATCGTAAGCATTGGCCCCTGTCTGGTATATCTGACCATGAACGGCAAACAGAGCCCCCACCAGAATCGCTGCGCCAGTTAAAATACTTTTCTTAACAAGAATGTGTGATCTAATGCGCAATGCAACGATGGTTGCGGCAATAATCAGTACCTGCAAAATGCCCATTTTGGCAAATTTGTGAAGGCTGTCCCAATTATAGGCGAAAAAGAAAATAATGCCTGTTGCTGTAAAACCGATGCCAAGAACAATGAAAAAGATATGAAGAAACTTTTTCCACGAACTGGCATCGTTGTATACGTGCCCGTTGAGAAAGTTATTTGCGGTCTTTTCATTGAGGTTGCTGTGGCGGCTTACGATGTAGATGTCATTTCGATCCATGCCAGTTGCTCTGCTCTCGTTTATCAAGCCAAAAATACCATTACATAGCATAATGCTAAAGCAAGCTAACCTCCCTGTCTGCATAACCTTGCATCTTCATGGAATACCAACCTCCGGCAGCCTCGTCAACAATTCTCAAATCATGAACAAAAGCAACAGAACCTTACCTCAAACGAACCACTTCACCCACAAGCGATGCGACAGCATCGCAGGTAGCACGGCCAACAAATGATCTCGATATTTGCAATGTCAGGCTGCCGGCCAAGATCAATGCTCATTGCTACTTCACCCACAAGCGATGCGCAGCATCGCAGGGGGTGTGGGGGAACAAGTTCCCCCACTAATACCCCCAAAATACAAAAAACTGATGCTCTCCGCCGGGGCTCGTGCCGTAGGCATAGCCGAGGGTGAGCCGCTGCAGCAAGCGGTACCCGAGCGAGAAGTCCACATGAAATGCCGCTCCGAGCGCAAATTTTGAAAGATTCAGGTCGAAAGTATCTTGCCAGGCATAGGCCCAATCCGTAAATACGCTTGCGCTGAGCCGGGAAATGGCCACGGGAAGCGTTTCATGTGCCCAGACTGGATCAGCAATGCCAAGGCGGTAGGTCGCATTCGCAAAAACATAGTGCCGCCCCCAGAGAATGCCGGCCGGGTACCCGTGCAGCATCACATCTGCCCCTGGGAAAGCCGTCAGGCGTGAGAGCGACATGGCGTTGTCGGAGTCGACGACAAACGGGTTCCTGGATGTGTCCTGACTATACGACGACCCCACTGCCCCGCGAAGGCCAAGCGTGTGCGACGAGGCATAGGGCATCGTCCAGTAGGCGCGCCCTGACAGCGTACCGATGACGGCATAATCCGACGCCCCCAGCCAGGGTGCCTCAAACCGAAGCGATGTCGAGAAGCCATAGCCAGCATTCGCATCAAGCGCCTTTTCTCCCTGGCGAACATTCGACAACCCATAGCGAACCGTCACGGCATTGCGCCAGCCCAATTTTGGCAAGACTGGCGGTCTTGCCCCCGGATCTGTCCCAGACCAGTGCACATTCGTTGCTGCGCCCGTGTGCTCCACGCGAAACCCAAGGTTCAGGCTATGAGACATCAGGCGCTGATTGATAACGCGAATCGCCGCCATCGAACCAAACATCGTTTGATACACAAAGGGCTGCGTTTTGCCATCCCTCAGGTAATACGCCACATCCGTCGACATACCCCCTGCCCAGGCCATATCCCATGTCAGTCGGCTATACACATACTGAAACGACCCCATGATGCTGTCCAGCTGCGTGTCATACTGAAGAGAAACCGAATACTGGTGGTGATCGAGAAAATCCCGTCCATCAAAGCTTAACCCGATTCTCACGCCCTGCCCCATCCAGGCCGCCTGAGGCACCCACCACTGCGGCCACAGCCAGCGCCACGGACGATACCCGGCCGCCTCTCCCAGAGCGACATCCCCCAAATCGGGATATACCTTTGCTTCCCTGTCCTGTGCCCTTTCACCCGACACGTCCCACAAACTTTCCCCTGCGATCACGGCAATTGTCGTGCCGCGGCTCGTATAGCGAGTGACGATTAAATCCCCGTCCAAACGCACGACGGGATCAAAAATGCCATCAAAGGCGTGCGTCAGCCTCGCCTGGCGTCCCGTGGTGAGGTCATGCCGATAAATCTCAAAAAAACCCGTCCGATCCGACGAAAACACGACGCCCCTGCCCGAAGGCTCAAAACGCGGCGTTAGATGGATAGACCCATCCTCAGATAAAAACTGCCACCCTACCCTGCCTGACGATTGTCGGGTTCTATTTTTTGTGGGGGAGCATTGCTCCCCCACACCCCCTGCAATGCCTTTGGCATTGCTTATGGGTAGAGGGCGAAATACATCATCTTTGCCAAAACTGTCGTCTTTTGTGCCGGTGTTACACCCGCAATGACTGGGAGACTCCAGCGTTCGACATCCATCCGGCCAGTTCTCCCCCATATGACTCACCAAATCATCCACCCTGGCCATCACGATGTCGTGCGTCCGACGCCCCGGATCAAACCGGGACGCCACCATCAGGCCATCCTGAACGTCCAGCGCATCAATTTGCTCAAGCGGCTCGCCTGCATAAATCTCTTCAAGTGTCCCAAGTATCTCCCCCAGCCCCGGCCCGAGCCCCTGGCGAAGGATCCGAACGCTATCACCCACCTGTTCGACCAGATACAGCGTATCCCCATCGACCGAAAAGGCACGCAAACGAACTTCCGGCAGGATCCCGACGATCCGGCCCCGCGCCATGTCATAAACATACAGCCCCTGACGATAGGCATATCCGTCACGAAAAGAGGCATGCATGAAATACAGCCGCGCCCCATCTTCCGACCATGCATGGCGGCATCCGCCCCAACACTCGACCAGACGGCGCGGCCGCCCTCCCTCAAAAAGCACAATCCCGCTCGGGTGAATGCCATCTTGATGAAAAAAGGCTATCTCATCTGTGCCAGGACGAACCGATGCATTCCGATGCCGATGAGGGGGAAGCAGGGCCGTGCCCCTCTCAATCGCTCCATGTGCCCGCGCCACCACCAAATCTGCCAGCGCTTCCCCCGAGGCCTGCACTTCCCACGCCTTGTATAACTCAGGCCAGGTTTTGCCCCATACGCGATACGCGGCCCTGTTCACGCCATACGGAATCGCATCCCCGCCGTAGCGGTGGTTGAACTGCGTCAGCGACGCCTGCCCATAGCGCTCCGCCATGTGCGCCATAAAAAACGCCCCAAACAAATACTGCCCGGCACCAGCCGGCCAGTCAATGAGCCCTGCCGATAACGTCCCTAACGATGGCAATTCCCCCGCCAACACGACATTGCGCAACATATGACGATAGAGACTGCTCCTCAGTCTGCCGCCCCCCGTCTGCTTCGTTTCGTAGTAAATCGCCAATCCCTCAATATACCACCTCGGCAATGTCGCATTGGTGCGCGCAAATTTTCCAAAAATGGCATTCAAAACCGCCTGAATACTCGACGACGATGTGTCGATGTGCAGAATGTGAACGTACTCATGATAAATCAGCAGCCTCATCCAGTCATCGTAATGGCCAAGCTCACTGCTGGCATTAGGCGGATAGGCATAGAGCCGTATCTCGTTGCGAGGCGTTGACCTGGCCCAGCCATTCGCCTCATCCAGCGTGTCAAACACCGAGATATGCGTCTTCCCTTTCGGCACCCAGGATAACTGCGGCGACAGCGCCTCATGGGCCTCCTCTGCAATCGACAGGGCCCGGCGAGCATAGGCTTCGCGATGCGCAGGATAGTGTATGAGGAAATGGCGGCTTTCAAGGGAACGCCACTCTGTGCCGGGATCACCCGCACCCCAGGCCTCACCCAAACACATCAGAGCAAACCACAAACCTAAAATGACCCCTAATACGCTCGCTCGCAATCCGTTCCTCTTTTAGTTTTTCTTTATGTGGGGGAACTCGTTCCCCCACCCCCCCTGCAATGCTGCGCATTGCTTGTGGGTGAGTGAAGCAGAGTGTCTTTTGTGACCACTAGCCTGACATACCCGTCAATACCCATCTCTACTCAAAAAGTATCGCCTATTGTGTTGATCTTTCTTTGGCATCGTCAAATCTATCACATGACTTCCTGTCAAAATCATCCACACGCACCGCAAAAAACAGAACCATACGCCCCTGCATATCTCCTTGCCTACACCAAAACTAGGCGATAGTCTCCAACGATGCCCAACTAAAATGGGCGCCCCTCTCCACGGCCTCGGCGTTGCAAGCACATGCAGACTTGTGCACCCTTCGCTCGCAACGCAAGGCATGTGGCTACAAACGATACGCTTTGCCACTTCACCCACAAGCGATACGCGCACCCCTCCGTCGGCTTTGCCGCCACCTCCCCTGAAGGGGAGGCACGCAGGGGGTGTGGGGGAGCAATGCTCCCCCACATAAAAAGAAAAAGGATCAAAAATGGAACTCAGAAGCACCACCATCCTGGCCGTCAGACGCGGCGACACGGTCACGCTCGCCGGCGACGGACAAGTCACACTCGGCAACATGTCTATCAAACACGGCGCACAAAAAGTGCGCGCTCTGGCCGAGGGAAAAGTCCTGGTCGGTTTCGCAGGCTCAGCCGCCGATGCCCTCAATCTCTTCGAAAAACTCGAAGCCAAGCTCAACGAATACAACCACGAGCTCATGCGGGCTGCCGTCGAACTCGCCAAAGAATGGCGCATGGATAAATACATGCGAAACCTCGAAGCCATGCTCCTGTGTGCCGATAAACACGTCACCCTGACCATTTCCGGCACCGGCGACGTCATCACGCCCGACCGGCATGTCATGAGCATCGGTTCCGGCTCAGGCTTTGCCCTGTCCGCCGCCATCGCGCTCATCGAAAATACCGACCTCGCCTCCGAAGAAATCGCCAGGCGTGCCATGAACATCGCCGCAAACCTCTGCATCTACACCAACAATCACATCATCACGAAATCCATCCCGTCCATACACGCGGAGCAAACCTGATGCAAACCAACCCAAACCTCAAGCTCACGCCAAAAAACGTCGTCCTCGAACTCGACAAGTATATCATTGGCCAGGATGCCGCCAAACGCGCCGTTGCCATTGCACTCCGTAACCGATGGCGGCGCATGCAGGTCGAAGGCGAACTGCGAGACGAAATTTCACCCAAAAACATCCTCCTCATCGGCCCCACCGGCGTCGGAAAGACCGAAATCGCTCGCCGGCTCGCCAAACTTGCCCAGGCACCCTTCCTCAAAGTTGAAGCCTCAAAATTCACCGAAGTCGGCTACGTCGGACGCGATGTCGAAAGCATGATTCGAGACCTCGCCGAAATGGCCGTCAAACTCGTGCGCGACGAATTCGCAAAAAACATCGAATCCAGAGCCTCGCGCGAAGCCGAAGAGACCATCGCCGCCGCCATCGCCGAAAGCCGCGGCGAAAAATACAACGACATGTCGCAGGAAGACAAAGACGAACTCCTCTCCCTCATGCGATCCGGCGCCCTCGACGACCGACACATCGACATCCTCCTGGCCGAAAAAAACACCGCCTCCTTCGACCTCTTCGGTCCAATGCGCGGGAACAAAGAACAGGAAAACGCCATCTCCGACTTTTTCAAAAAAATGACCCCCGCGCGCAAGAACTCCAAACGTCTCACCGTCGCCGAAGCCTTTTCCGTGCTCAAAAATGAACACGAAGAAGACCTCCTCGACAAAGACGCCATCGAACGCGAAGCCATGCGGCGCGTCGAACAAATGGGCATGATCTTCATCGACGAAATCGACAAAATCGCGACATCCACCGCAAGCGGCAAAAGCGGCCCAGACGTCTCGCGCGAAGGCGTACAGCGCGACCTCCTCCCCATCATCGAAGGCTCAACCGTCAACACCAAATACGGCTTCGTCAAAACCGACCACATCCTCTTCATCGCAAGCGGCGCCTTCCACGTCGCCAAACCCTCCGACCTCATCCCCGAACTCCAGGGCCGATTCCCCATCCGCGTCACCCTCGACAAACTCTCACGCGCCGACTTCGTGCGCATCCTCACCGAACCCCACAACAACCTCATCAACCAGCAAACCGCCCTCCTGGCCACCGAAAACGTTACCCTCGAAGTCCAGCACGACGCCATCGAAGAAATGGCCGACTCCGCCTACAGGGCCAACGAAAAAATGCAAAACATCGGCGCCAGACGCCTGCACACCGTCATCGAACGCGTCTTCGACGACATCTCCTTCGACGCCGACGCCAATCCAGGCCACCACTACGTCATCGACGCGCAATACGTCAAAAAAACACTCGCCCAGCTCATCGAGGACGTCGACATGCAGAAATACATTCTGTAGGGGGGCTATACGGGCGGTTCGCGAACCGCCCCTACATGTTTTTGTGTTGGGGGCAGCCGCCCCCTACGCCGCTATCGGCACGCGGACAACCGCGTGCCGATACGCGTCTACCCCCATAGCGGGGCTCAATCGCCGCCCCGCAACGCCCGGCTCAGGTTAGCCACAATAAGCGTTTCGTTCCTTTCGTCTTCTGCTAGACTGCGTCTTGGCCAACACATCAACTGTAATCCGGTTCTTGCTTTGGAGCAGCATAGATGTCAACAGCACGAATATCATATTGCCCGGACAGAGAGAAAGCGCCGCCTGAACCAATCAGAATCTACCACATCGTGCATATCAGCAAACTGCCTGCGATTCGTGCTGAAGGCTTACTTGCTGATGCTGAGATTCGAAAACGGCCTGTTGTTGGCGAAACCATTGGACATGAAGGCATCAAAAAGCGACGTTTGTCACTGCCGGTCAAAACATGTCCAGGATTGCATGTGGGGGAATGTGTACCATTCTACTTTTGTCCTCGCTCTCCCATGCTTTATTGCTTAAACAAAGGCAACCTTCCCGGTCTTGCCTATCAAGGCGGGCAGGAACCCATCTTGCATTTGGCAGCTGATCTTCGTAAAACAGTCGCTTGGGCCAGCACAAACAATGTGCGATGGGCCTTCACGACATCCAACGCTGGTTCAAGCTACTTTGTGGATTATGCGAATTTGAACGATTTAGATCGAATCGACTGGAAAGCCATACGTTCGAAAGACTGGAAAGAGTCGCAGGTTAAGGAATCTAAACAGGCGGAGTTTCTGATCGAGCGAAACTTCCCCTGGCATCTCGTTGACGAAATCGGTGTTTATTCGTCGAAACAGCGGGAAGAGGTTCGTCGAATTCTTGGCAATGATTCGATGTCTCGGCATGTCAAAGCGAAACCTGATTGGTACTACTGAGTGACTCGGGAGAAGTATCCATGATTGAGTTTAAGCAAGGTGATTTACTCGCATGCAACACAGAAGCTATCGTTAACACCGTCAACTGCGTGGGCGTGATGGGACGGGGGATAGCGTTGCAATTCAAGAAAAAGTATCCCGAAAACTTCAAATCCTATGCAGAAGCATGTAAACGCGGTGATGTCGTTATCGGAAAAATGTTCGTGTTTGAGATGGCTGGGTTATTCAGTCCGCGATTGATCATCAATTTCCCCACAAAACGACACTGGCGTGATCCAAGCCTGATTGAAGACATTCGTTCAGGATTGCTTGACCTGGTCAACGTGATCAAAGAAAGGCGGATTACTTCCATAGCGATACCGCCGCTTGGATGCGGCTTGGGGGGCCTCGAATGGGGAACTGTGTTGCCTCTCATACAAAGTGCCTTGGCAGATCTCCCTGGCATAAACATTGTCATTTTTGAACCCACTGGCGCCCCACTGGCAGAGAAAATGGCGCATGTTCAGAAACAGCCAAATATGACCAAGGGCCGGGCAGCACTGATTCGCTTAGCTAAACGATACTTGGGGGGCCTGATTGATCTCGATCCATCGTTGTCTCTGCTTGAACTTCACAAACTGATGTACTTTATGCAAAGTTGCGGCGAACCATTGCGACTAAAATATGTCAAAGCACCACATGGCCCCTATGCTGAAAATCTATCCCACGTACTCAATGCCATTGAAGGACACTATTTAACGGGTTACGCCGACGGTGGAGACAATCCAAATAAAGAACTGGAGATTGTTCAAGGTGCAGATGAAAACGCACAGGCATTTTTAATGCAATATCCAGACACCATCGAATGCGTTAATCGCGTTGCAGAACTCGTCGATGGATTCGAAACGCCGTTCGGTATGGAACTGCTTGCCACCGTACATTGGGTTGCCATGAACGGAGCAACATCATTTGAAGACCTCGTCAAGCACACGTACGACTGGGGGCCACACAAGAAAAAATTCTCGTCATATCAGATAGAGGTCGCCTACCAGCGTTTAGTGCGATTGGGATGGATCGATGAATTGCCTCAGACAACCTCTGCCCAATTCTGATTTCACCCACAAAGCGAGCACCCCCCACAAACGGGACGTTGGGGTGTCAGGGGGTAGACGCGTATTGCCGCATGCGGCAATAGCGGCGCAGGTGGCGCGGTTCCCACCAAAATCTGTAGGGGCAGATCTGCGTGTCTGCCCTTTTCACTCTCTGAATGTTGAATGGCTATTTTTATAAAATGCACTTGAAATTTCAGAAAAATGTGATAAAATTTTGCCGTGTTTTTATTTTCTTAGCCTTAAGGTGAACACATGGAACCATCGAGATTTTTAAAAAAGTTTTCAGTTAGCCTGCTTACGTTGAGTATCTTAATTTCGGTGGGATGTGACGATTCAAAAAAATTATGCACTGACGGCGTGGACGATCATTGCGACACCGCAACTCTGATTCGATGCATGGGAAATGAGTTTGTCCCAGAAGAGTGCAGGGCAATGAATATTGTGGCTACCAAGATAACACCGCCCAATGCCTGCCTAAGGACACTGCTGGTTGCGGGGCCATACATCAGGCCTGCTGCAAAGGTGCCTGCAACGACAGCCTGAGCTGCGTCAGCAATACATGTTATGCGACAGCTGTGTGCGGAGGTCAAGGGCAGGCCTGCTGCACCGGCAATCGCTGCAATGACAGCCTGAGCTGCATCAACAACACATGTCAGGCAACGGCAGCATGCGGCGGCAATGGACAGGCTTGTTGCATTGGCGGCACATGCCAGTCAAATCTGAACTGTGTGGACAGTGTCTGCCGGGAAAATGCAAACACCAACAAATCGCCGTTTTTTGTCAGCTATGGCACGAATATCACCACCATGACACAGTCCGATATTTTAACCTTTTCGCTGATACTCAACCATCCCAATGGGGTCCACGACATCCTCGGCGGAACACTGATGGATCCCGATGGCGGAACCTACGGCACCTTCGTAGCGACCACCACCACGGGTGCCTATACGTTGTCGCTAACCTGGCCCATCATCGACATCGCTCGTCGTATCGAATTCCCCGCCGGCGGCGCTAACCGCGTGTTTCGTGCAACGTTCTTCGATACAGCCGGAAACACGGCAGTAAAAGATTTTACGATCAAACTCGTCTGCAGCAACGCATCACATAGCGCATGCAACGGAAAATGCACTTCTGTGCAAACTGATATCGATAATTGTGGACAGTGTGGGAAAAAATGTAGTCCACCAACAGATTGGTGGACCGCTACTTGTTCGAACAGTAAATGCGTTGACTGGACATGCAGCAACGTAGACCGGCTGCAGGATTGCAATAGCGTCTGTAGTGCAATTGGCAAGGTTTGTTTTGCGGAAAGCCGACTTTATCTTTCGTACAGAAACCCAAACTGTGAAGGGAGCTATACAAATTCCTTTGATGCAATTTGTACTCGTACTACTGGCAACCATTCAGTGATGTGCCCTTGTCTGTAAGCACTGACTCACACAAGCGTGAACTTCTGTGCATAAAAATAAACCTCTTCGTCCGTTTGCGTGTTCATAGTGCTTCCCAGAGCCTTACATAGGACAATTTTATTGATCCATTATCGCACCGCTAATCCCACCCACAAGCGATGCGCAGCATCGCAGGGGGGGAACTGGTTCCCCCACAAAAAAGCCGGGCGTTGCGGGGCGGCGATTGAGCCCCGCACAGGGGGTAGATGCGTATTGCCGCATGCGGCAATAGCGGCGCAGGGGGCGCGGCCCCCAAAAACAAAAAAAAAGACACCGTCCTGCGACGATGCCTCTAAATCAATAACCATAACTCAAAAGTGCGAAAGGTGGGACTCGAACCCACACGCCTCTCGGCACAGGAACCTAAATCCTGCGTGTCTGCCAATTTCACCACTCTCGCACGCTTATATAGTCGACTGCTTTTTTATGGGTGCAGAAGGAATCGAACCTTCAACCTACGGATTAAGAGTCCGGTGCTCTGCCAGTTGAGCTATGCACCCCCAACAAGTCGACCATACACCCGGCAGGATTCGAACCTGCGACCCTCGGATTCGAAGTCCGATGCTCTATCCAACTGAGCTACGGATGCAAAGGGTGGATAACGGGTTTCGAACCCGCGACCTCAGGAACCACAACCCTGCGCTCTAACCAACTGAGCTATATCCACCTTATCCGCACGGGCAATCCTGACGGCGCCCTGCAAACGAGGGCGCTTATAGTCACATCCACACCATGCGTCAATCTTTATTTTCGACGGTTCTGCACTTTCTCAATGCCTGCTTCGCCGCGGCGGCGCCTTGCAAGAGCATAACCCAAACCCGCCATGCCAAGTAAAAACCAGGGCAGCTGCGCTTTCACACCATACGCCCCAACCCCACAGCCGCTGTCCGCATATTTCAGCGAAGGATCCACGGGTTTTTCGGGATCTTTACCGGGATCTTTACCTGGGTCCTTCTCTTTGCCTCCATCCACGTCCCCCTCAACCTTCGTCCCGTAGGGCACCACCTGAATGGCATCAAAAACGATGCGTTTGCCTTCGTTCTCGACAAACACCTCGCCAGAGGCGTCCATCAGCTGAACGTACTGCGTCCGATTCTCGGCCAGGTCATAATCGCCAATCTTAAACCAGCCCGTCTTCCCCGCCAGGTCGATCCCATAAAGATTGGACTGACCGGAAGCCCGCACCGTATAGGGTGCACGGTTCGAAACATGACCAATGCGGCTGTCGACATAGGCATAAATCGAGTACCTGCCCGACTTGGTTACTCTCAAAAACCAGGTGCCTATCGCACTCGGCATGCCATCGGTCACATAGGCATAGTAGAGGTGACCATTGTGCCCCACGCCAAACAGCTCTGACCAGCGCATGGAATACGAACGCACAAAGCACGGGTCCAGATCGTCGATGATCACCGACTCGCGTCCATCCACCGACGTCAGGCACGACGCCGGCATCTGGTATTCTTCCTTCCCGCCTTCACCGGGATCCTCATCCTCAATGCATTCCCCCTGCGTGCAAACAGTCCCCTTTTCACACACACCGGCATCCAGCCATGTCAGGCATGCCTTTTCCTCGGCGCGCCCACATACCTTGACAGCATCCCCATCGCAGCGGCTATCGCCAAGCGCACAGGCATCTACGCAGGTCGCCGCATCGACAAGCCGAATGGCATCAAAAACCACCCGTTTACCGTTGCTGTCCGTATAAGGCTCACCCGAGGCATCCGACAGACTCACCCATTGATCACCACCCGCTGCCAGCGCAAAATCTCCAAGCGATACCCACCCAGACTTGCCCTGCAAATTCAGCACAACTTTATGCTCCCTGCCGCTGGCCCGAACCACATAGGGTGCCTTCTCGCTTAATGCCCCCACATCCCCCTGAATATACACCTCAATCTCATACTGCCCCGGGCGCGTCACGTTGAGTGTCCACGTCCCGACAGACTCTGCCGCCTTATCCCAGACATACGTGTAATAAAGATGGCCCGCATACCCTGCATTGACCTCATACCAGGAATTGGTCGCCGTCCGCGAAAAGCAGTTATCCAGGTCGTCGATGATGGCGCCGGACTTGTCGACGACCGTTTCGCAAACCTTGGGTTTGATACATGTTCCCTCGGCCCAGGTGGGCGCAATGTCTGCGCCATAGAAAAACTTGAGAATGCTGAGATAGTCATACTTGCGGTGAACATCCAGGCACTGGGCACCGTTTTGTGCCATGCACCCGCGATTGGCGTAGTTGTTGTCGTTGACCCACCCAAGCGTCGTCTGCCGAAAACCATCCGCCGCCGTACCAGACTTTCCTTCGTTATAGGTGACAAACCTCTGCTGCGAGACCCAATCGCTGTCACCCTCTTTGCCGCGATAGACGCAGTCAGGGTACTTGGCTGTGTCGATCCTGCTCCCGGAAACATAAAACCCTGCCGTGATACGCCCCTTGTACATGAGCACCAGACCCGCCGTATCGGCCGCTGCCTCATAGTGGCGGGG
>Ga0209737_10000881_pt1 | contig 22870 bp, 13 predicted proteins | sample TergutCu122P3_FD_187284 | JGI IMG/M metagenome (GOLD analysis project Ga0209737, IMG submission 187284) | Cubitermes ugandensis P3 segment gut microbial communities from Kakamega Forest, Kenya - Cu122 P3 (SPAdes) (version 2) | ecosystem: Host-associated > Arthropoda: Insects > Digestive system...
TCCGGCCACGTCATAGCCAAACGGGGCGACGTCCGCTCCGGTCGCCTTCAAAACCGCCTCCTGCTCCGGGGTGGTCGCGAGGGCGAACACCTTTTTTGTCACGGCGGGGAAGCTTGTTTTGTCTGTCACCCTGAATTTTATGCGGCGGTTCCCGGGGTAGCCCCCGTCCTCGAGGTCGGCGGCGAGGGTGTATTCGCCCGCCTCGAGCCATATATCCGGTGTCCCGTCGAAAATTTCATAGGCGAGCGGGGCAAATTTGCCCTCTTCGACGGTCACCTTTGTCCTGTGTTCCCAGTGCGTTCCGGTGATGTCCCAGATGCGCAGCGTCACGGGGTATGACCCCGGCTTCAGCGCGTCCTCGTTTGCCAGGCGCACGACGACGCGGATGGGCTGGCCCGCGTATGCGTGGTCGGGGTTTACAAGCAGCGAAAAACGCAGGGGCTTCCAGCCGTCGCGCACCGCCTCCATCATGCCCGGCTTGAATTCGCCGAACGAGGTCCACATACCCTCGCCGGCTAAGGCGTGGTCCATGATGCCGGTCACGTTGTAGCCGCAGAATTTCGGGTTGCCGCGCACGAGGTCGAAGGTGATGGCGCGCTGGCGCGAGGATTTGACAAAGCTGTCGGTCAAGAAATCGTCGATCGACGGATAGACCCCGTCGAGCCCGAATTTTTTCCAGCCCTCCCCGATCGAATCGACCGCCCTCTTCACCGTCAGCATTTCCGGGAGGTTCAGGCAGAAGCCGGTCTGCTGGGCGAGACGGTAGTCGCTTATGACATGGAGCTGGCTGCCCGCGCCGAACTCGGAGATGAACACGGGCTTGGAATTGCACTCTTTGCCCACGTTCATAATCGCCTCTTTTGTCTCCCACACCATGGGCATGCGCGGGTATATGTGGATATCGCCCATGCCTTTTGTCATGGGGGCCAGCGGGCCGTTCATGTCGGTTTTTTCGAGCGGGTGGTTCGGGTCCTCCTCGCCCCAGCCGCACTCGAACTCGTCGCCAAACGGGTTTGCGAACGAACCCACGCGCAGATTGCAGTCCCAGCGCCCGCTCGACAGCAAAACAAGGCGGGTCGCGTCCAGTTTGCGGAGCTTGGGCAGGGATTTGACGGCGGCGCGGTAGGCGTCGTTGTCGGGGTTTTCGTTTAGCAGGGATATGACCGTGAGGCAGGTGTGGTTGCGGTCGCGTTTCACCGTTTCGAGCAGCGATATATCGAAATACCTCTCCGCATTCGGCGAATCGCCGAGCAGCCAGGCCGCCCTGTGCTCCTGGAACACCATAAGCCCCATGTCGTCGCAGTAGTCGAGCAGCTCGGGGGCCATGTTGTTGCTTATGATGCGGATGGTGTTGAAGCCGGCGGTTTTGAGGTAGTACAGGTTGAAGTAGGAGATGTCCCCGCCGCTGTGGGTGGATTTGAGGTATATGCGCCGCCCGTTCAGCATGAAATAGCCCTGTTCGATGCGAAATTCGCGGAAGCCCACACGCGCCGCAAACGAGTCGCGGATGCCAAAAAGGGAACTCTGGATGTTTATGTCATAGAGCGCGGGGCTTTCGAGCTCCCACAGGTTCGGGTTCTCCACCGTGCAGCACAGCTCGTATGTGTTTAAACCGGGCTGGCACTCGGCCGCAAGCGAGACGTCGGTCACGGGTATTTTCTGCCCTCGGGGGGACACCACGGCATACAATTGCAGTTCCGCCGTTTTGCCGAGGGCGTTGTCCACCGTCACTTCGGCGGTAATTTTGCCCGTATGCGGGCAGGCGGTGATATATGCGTCGGCGATCATCACCCCAGGGCGCACGATGAGCTCCAAGCGGCGCATTATGCCGCCGAAATTGTTCGGCGAGCCCGGGCAGTATTCGCCCTCGCGCTTGTTTGAACTGGGGATTTCGCGCAGCAGCAGCCCGTCGATGGCCTCGCCGTCGTGGGGCACCACCACGCGCATGACAAGCTCATTGGTGTCGTCTTTTTTTATCACATCCGTCACCTCGAGGTCGAAGGGGGTCTCCCCTCCCTCGTGCTCGCCCAGAAACTGCCCGTTGAGCCAGGCCTCGCAGCGGTAATCGACGCCCTGGCAGCGCACAAATGCCCGCTCGCCCTCGCAAAAATCGACCTCGGGGGTTATGGTCCTGCAGTACCAGAACACCCCGCTTTTGGCCGGATATACGGCCTGCGCCTGCCCGGGCACGGCTATGGTTTGGGCATCTGTAGTGGGGAAGAGCTGCGGCCAGCCTTTGGCCTTGCCGCTGTTGTCCGGGTCGTGGATTATGCTCCATGTGCCGAACGCGCCGTTGAGGGACTGGATTTTTCCGGTGTGTGCTTTCATAGTTTTCCTCCGTAAATTTATTTGATATACGAATTGTACCACCATCCGGCGTGTTTGTCAAGTCTTTTTGGCCTATGCAAATGAAAAAACATGGTGTGGGAATAAAGCGTGGGGCAAAAGGCGTTCCCAAGCCTCACTCTTAGTAGAGGGAGGTGGCGCGCGGAGATGCCTGTGGGTCCTATACACCCATGCCGGACCCGCGTGACGGAGGGAGTCGCCCCTTGATCACTCCCGTTTATTCGGTACTTTTCGTCATTTCTCCTGTTTTTCGGTATGATTTTGCTCTCTTGGTCGTTCTTTGTTTTTGGTACGACTCGATTCTTTCGTGGTTCTGTCGTGGCAAGTGGGTTCTATTCCGACTCCCTCCGTCACGCGGGTCTAGCGCGGTATTACAGGACTTCGCATAGCATCTCCGCATGCCACCTCCCTCTACTACGTGTAACGAATATGAACGGGTGTCCGCCCCCGTTCATATACAGTTCACGCCAATCGATTAAGGGAGGCTTTAGAACGCTTTTTCCTGCGTTTTGCTCTTGTACCCCTCGTTTTTTTCTTTTGCACTGTTCTATTATTTTTTAATTGTTGAAGACACCTTCTTAATATTACAGTCGTAAATGTAGAACTCGCACACTGGGCGACCTGGGGGACACTCGAAAAATTCAAAAAAATTCTTGACAGGCGGCGCAAAAAGTGGTACAATAGGGTCGGGTGGTGAAAGGAGGTATTTCCGATGAAAAAACTATTGGCGGCGATTTTGGCGGCGATACTTGCGCTGACGCTTTTCGCCTGCAAAATAACCCTCAAAGAACCGGGCGTTTTATTGTCGGGTGAAAACGATACAATCGAACAGACGGAAAACACGACGCAGGCCGCAGCGGAAACGACGGAAGAAACAACCGACGACGTGACGACGATTTCGCCCGAGGGCAATCTGGCGAATTTGGTGGATGAGAGGTTTGAACTGATCGCCTTGATTTTCCGTCTGGCCGGGCATGCGGAATACGCCGTTTCGGAATCGGAGTACATGGGCTGGGGCTCCGACTACGAAAATTACCATCTCGCACTCAAAAAATTTGAAAAATACAAAAGACATCCCGCCGTTTTGTATGCGGCCAATCTCGATATCAGCGGGAGCAACATCGTGTCGTACGCCATCCACATCAAAGAGGATTTGAGCGGCCTTTTCGAGGATATAAGCGCCATATCCGGGTCCATGTTCGCCGATTGGACCGAAGAAAGCGCCGCGGAGTTTTGTTCGCTCGCGCTCGATTTTCGCGCCGATACCGGTTTTGCGGATTTTTTTAGGTCAAACGTGCCGTTTTATCGGGCACTCTGCGAACCGTTCCTAAACGACGAAGTCGTATCCGGGATCGACATCGGCTGGTGGATGACGATCGCCGAACGCTTTGGCTTCGAATACACCGCAAAACGGCACAACTACCGGTATATCGTCTCCCCGTCGATTTACAGGGCATGCATGAACGCACATAACAGCGACACCGTTTACGCCGCCATGGTCGCGTTTTTGGGCCGGGCGCAGGACAACCGCGGGATGAGCGCCCTGCTTGTGCATGAATACAACCACAGCTTCGGCACCGCCGCCGGCATCGACGCATATATGACAAACGAAAAGTTCGCCGGTTGGGTGGAGGATTCAAAACCCGAGTATGACCTTTACGACGATCCGATCACCGTCGCGGTGGAGTACATGGTGCGCGCCTATACCATTTTGTATTTTGAAGACCACGGATACGGCGACATAGCGTCGCTTTGCATGGGGATAGACAAAGAGCAGGGTTTCGACTACATAGAGCAGGTATATGAACTGGTTTTGGAACTCGAGGGAAGAAAATAAGTTTTTAATAAAAAAGGAGAAAAAACAAGTGAAAATAAGACTAAGCGATTTCGGGTATAAATACGACTCCAAACGCGAAACGAATCCAGCCGAGGCAAAATACGTAAAGGGGATGCCCGGCGAAAAAGTAATGTGGGGTATGTGCTTCGAAGAGCCGCGCACCATAGGTGACGTTGTTGTGCGCCTTGCGGAGGACTGCGGTGATTTTGATTCACATATGCGGTTTGAGACTTTTACGCCGTCTTCCGAATGGATCAACTCAAAAAATTATTCATGGCACAAAGGACATTTTGATGCATATCCGGGATATCCCGAAAAAATCGACAATCGCACTTTTGTATATAGGGGCATGGATATATTGACCAGCAAAGTGCGGTTCAGGGGGGCGATGCCCTGGGAAAGGCATATACCGGAGATGGATGTCGCCATTTACGGCATAAACGACTATGAAGAGGTAACTTTGTTTGTCGAGACGGGCCTCTGGGAAGAGAAAGCGGTTGCAAACTGCCTTGATGTTCAATCGGCCACGATTGAAAAAAGCATGGATATTTTCAAAATATACAACGGCGAGATAAATTGGGTCAAGAAAATAGGTTTCGAAAACGGTGCAGGACAGCATATCATAAATTTGCTCATGACCAACAAAAGAACAACGCCCCAAAATCGCATAAATCCCGACAGGACGGTTCTGACCGTCGCCACCGGATGCGGCGATGTGTCTTTTTTGCCGGCAGACCTGAATAACCGCAACTACATACAAATTCCGGATTTTGGTGTATTGGCCTATAAAAACGAAAGCGACCTGCCCGACGGGATACGCGAAAATGTGATATATACGGGCGAAAAAATACGCGACAGAGTGAAAAAAATGCCGCAAAGGACATACGAGATGACATTGGACGACATTGGGCTAAAACCCGTCAATACCACGCCGGAAACAACAAATTTCAAATGGCATGAACCAAAGGCCGTTATCGATATCCCCGATTCGCGCATGAAGGAGCACTGGCACAACGGCCTTTCCCATATGCTTGCCTTTTGCAATGAAGAAGAAAGCGGCAAATGGAATGTGCGCATAGGGCCTTATCCTATGTTCGGCACGGAATCGTCGCCGATAATAAAAATGCTGGATTTTTACGATTTGCCGGATATAACGATAGGGGCGCTCGAAAAGTTCCTCGACTCCTATTCGCTCAGGACGCCGGAAGGGCCGTTTCGCAGCAAAGAAGGATGTCTGTGCATAGGCTATGGCATTTACCCGGATGACGCATGGCAACCCCACGAACCCGCCTTTATACTGCTTGCCCTCGCGGAACACTATTTTGCCGCGAGGGACGGCGAGTGGTGGCTCAAAGGGATTTCGGGCAAAATCTTCGGCTGCATGGATTGGATTTACAATGAGATCGGGCATCACAGCGGTGAAGGCGCATGGGACGACGGATTATTGCCCCCGGCGCGTCAGGCGGACGTATGCGTGCAGTTTTCGTCCTATCAGGGACACGCGGCGTACTACATGGCGCTCGATGCCTGCAATAAAGCCCTTTGCGGGCTGGGCGGGGAATATGCGGCTGAAATCGAGAAAAGGATGCCCGCCTTTGAGAAATATCGCAAATCGTTGAAACGCGCATACCGCAAGAATCTGAGTTTGGCTCCCGTTGTACCGCTCAGGGACGGCACATTTGTCCCCGCTTTCGCCACAAGCGCCTATATGAGGGGGTTCATGGCCGATCTTTGGCCATTGGCCCCCGATAACGGCCTGAGAAACGCCTGGATGGACATCGACTTCGTGCTCTGCAAAGTGGTTGAGGCCGGCGTTTTCAAGCCGGACGACATCGAAACAAGATGGATACTCGATTCGTTCGAAGATCATATCGCACTCGACGATGCCCTGCTCCCCAAAAAGTGGGATACCATCGGCCCGGACCCCATAACCAGGGCAAGGGACGCGACTTCTCAGTCAACCGATTATGACGCGGAAAAGGATTGGTTCGCGTGGGGCGGAACCGGCTGGCAGAACGGCTACTGCCCGTTGATACAGACCTATCTGATCACAGGCGAAGTAAACGCATTTTTGCGTTCTTTCTACAATACATACGCAATCCACGCGGACCCCGATACATATTGGTTCAGGGAACACGCCTGCGGGATGGGTTACCCGCCCAAGACTTTCGAGGAGGCTTTCTCGTTGTACCGGCTGCGCGGTATGTTGGTATTTGAGCATGACGATGTTTTGTACCTGAACCGCTGTGTGCCGGACTCTTGGTTTGAAAAAGGCTTTAAAATATCGGCTATGCCCACATTTTTCGGCAAAATATCCATGAATGCCAAAGCGATAGACGGCGGTGTTCGGTTTGACATAACTTTGGACAGGAAAGCTGAGTTTGAAAAAATCGTGCTGAGGGCAATTGTGCCGGGCGGCGCGGGCATCAAATCCGTGATTGTAAATGGCGTGGAATCCAATTGTTATGACCCGGGCAAGGGCGAAATCTATCTCGACGCAAAAGGCGGGGATTATTGCGTCGTTGTAGGTTGAAGTTTTGAATGTCAATTTATCATCGATGTTGCGGAGGTATGTGCAGAGTGTAGGGAAGAAAATGAGTTTTTGCTACCTATGTCGCATATCGAAATGCGGATATGTCGGCGTATTTTAATCCATCGCCCTTAATTGATATTTCTTTAATCATAGTAATATCGAAACATTCTACATACCCTGGCATATCAATGCCTATCTCTTCTAATCCATCATCTGAATCATCTGCCCGAGTGTATGACGATATTTCGCCCTCAAAAACTTCTCCAGTATTTGTGGTTATTCTTACGTTTTCATATATTAATTCTTCTAAAGATTTTAATTTGGATAATTCGATTTTTTTCATCACTATTTCCCTTTCTTTGACGGATAATCAGGAACAACATGAGTTCCATATTTATCGCTGTAATGTATTTTGAATTTGTTGGTTTCTATTTCTGAACCGTTTAAATTATTCACGACTATTCCTATATTTTCAGAAACTGTTATCATTTCGTAGTTGAGCCATTTCCCATTTTTTACTCTCGGTTCTCCGATTCCGCTGTATTTATTGACTAATTCCTGTGCAAATTTTAAATCGCCATTTATATAACTTGGGCCATATTCACATTTTGCTTTTTGTCTTTCAACATAATCGTTATATTCTTTTGTTCCAAGAATGTGTTTGTTTTGTTGTCCTTTGCGTATATTTTTAGGCATTGAGGAAATTTTATTTTTTATTTTTTGAAATATGTCGCATTTTTCGCCCACACCAACACCGCCCTTTGGATTAATTGTAGCACCATCCGGCGCATTTGTCAAGTCCTTTTCAAAATATTTTTGCAAATTGCCCGAAAAATTATATCTGTTTACCACACTGACCAATGGTATGAGGAAACGCAAACAAAACAACCATATTTAAAACTTTTACGGATAATTCGTAACCTTCCGAAATAATGGTTGTTTTGTTTGTGTGTATTATGACATAGATACGCGAATCACGAGTTGAAAATAAATATAACGCAAAAATGCGATGGATTGATTCGCGGTGTTGGGCGTTGCCTGTGTAGGGGTCGCACACCCGGGCGACCCGGGGGACAGAACCGGCGTGGCATCGTGGCTCCGGGTCGCCCAGTGTGCGACCCCTACGAACCAAATTCCAACTCGTGATTCGCATTAGATAGTGAAATTTTTAAAAATGGGTAGAGACAAGGCATGCCTTGTCTCTTTACGAGAATTTTCATCCAACCTTTTTTTTGTAAAACCAGATTGCGCCGGAGCGCACGGGCTGGGCGAACGTCAGGCCGTTTTCGTTTGCCTCGCAGCCGCACAGCTCGAAGCTCTCGCCCGTCTCCTCGTTTGTGAAGATATATTCACAATTGCAGCAAAACCCGTGGGGCCTCACGGTTAGGACTATTGATTTTGAAATGTCTCCCCATATAGGATCACCCCCGCGTGTGCGGGGAACATGGGCTGTAGCTTTCGTTCTCCTCGAACAGCTTGGGATCACCCCCGCGTGTGCGGGGAACATATGGACCCGTAAACGTAAGTATGGCGCTTGAAAGGATCACCCCCGCGTGTGCGGGGAACATAAAAACGACATTTGCCGCATGATTTTATTCGCAGGATCACCCCCGCGTGTGCGGGGAACATAATTGGCGTGTTAAGTCAACACCCCGCTTGGAAGGATCACCCCCGCGTGTGCGGGGAACATAGATAAATCATTTGCTAATTTTTCGTCCACAAAGGATCACCCCCGCGTGTGCGGGGAACATATAAATGCCATTATACATTATACATCAAACTCGGGATCACCCCCGCGTGTGCGGGGAACATGTATTCTATCATTCAAACATTCCATCATACCCCGGATCACCCCCGCGTGTGCGGGGAACATCCCATCCCTCTTGGGATTGGGAACGATTGGCAGGGATCACCCCCGCGTGTGCGGGGAACATTGGTGTTACTGTATGTGATGATTGCATGGATTAGGATCACCCCCGCGTGTGCGGGGAACATCCGATACAGCTTCCCCCGTCCACCTCCCGGCGTGGATCACCCCCGCGTGTGCGGGGAACATAAGCGTTGTAATAACCGTTAAAATATGGTACAAGGATCACCCCCGCGTGTGCGGGGAACATTCCTTTTTTGCAAGTTTTAATTCGGTTGTCCAGGGATCACCCCCGCGTGTGCGGGGAACATATAACATTTATTATATCATACCATCCAGTACCGGGATCACCCCCGCGTGTGCGGGGAACATACACCATACCACTTTATCCGGTATGATATAACAGGATCACCCCCGCGTGTGCGGGGAACATCGTTTTACCGTATATTTTCCAGATACCCCGCCGGGATCACCCCCGCGTGTGCGGGGAACATATCATTCCATATTTGCTACAATTTACATACCAGGGATCACCCCCGCGTGTGCGGGGAACATACCACAGAATCGTTTTTACGCTTCCGGCTCGCAGGATCACCCCCGCGTGTGCGGGGAACATAAAAAAATTAAACAAATGTTCTTTTTTTTATAAGGATCACCCCCGCGTGTGCGGGGAACATCTGTCGGTGGCTGTCCGTGGCTGGGATCACCCCCGCGTGTGCGGGGAACATTCTTTCAAAATTTCCGACCGTGCCGCCGGATTAGGATCACCCCCGCGTGTGCGGGGAACATCACAGAAAACGCCCTATGACTTCCAACACTATAGGATCACCCCCGCGTGTGCGGGGAACATCGCAAAAGCGGGGTGGAATGCCACATAACTATAGGATCACCCCCGCGTGTGCGGGGAACATTTTCCCCAATCCCAAGCTGGATGTTGACTCAAAGGATCACCCCCGCGTGTGCGGGGAACATAAACCCTTACTTTCTATATTTCCTATCGTTCCAGGATCACCCCCGCGTGTGCGGGGAACATTTTTGTTCGCACGGATTTAATTCATCCGACAGCGGATCACCCCCGCGTGTGCGGGGAACATTACTGGTCGCCGGGGCGGTCAGAAGCAAGCCTAGGATCACCCCCGCGTGTGCGGGGAACATCGGACGGGGCTATTCCCGGACGTGGTGCTCAGAGGATCACCCCCGCGTGTGCGGGGAACATGAATTGAAGCACAAAAAAAAGTGCTATGAAGAAGGATCACCCCCGCGTGTGCGGGGAACATTCGCTTTATGGCGTCTATATCTTTACGACACTGGGATCACCCCCGCGTGTGCGGGGAACATTTTTATGAAATAGTTTTTCCCTGAAAAAAACTAGGATCACCCCCGCGTGTGCGGGGAACATAAAAAACCAAAAAAACCACTGCATAACAGTGAAGGATCACCCCCGCGTGTGCGGGGAACATACCCATCTGCTTCAACACAATACGAACACCAAGGGATCACCCCCGCGTGTGCGGGGAACATGCACAACCAGACGTAAATTTGTTCGCGGTTTGCGGATCACCCCCGCGTGTGCGGGGAACATTTTTTTCATATAGCGAATTCATCAGCCTTGATAGGATCACCCCCGCGTGTGCGGGGAACATTATCTAAGTCTAACAGTATGTATAAATCGTTAAGGATCACCCCCGCGTGTGCGGGGAACATGCCCATAAAGTGCGTTTAAGCTAGTTCTAACCAGGATCACCCCCGCGTGTGCGGGGAACATCGTTTTCGCAAATTTCCTTGACTCTTTTTTCTGGGATCACCCCCGCGTGTGCGGGGAACATGTATTCGGTCTATCAATACACCACGGCCATATAGGATCACCCCCGCGTGTGCGGGGAACATGCGTTTACCACGCGCGCCGCCAAACCCAAACCGGGATCACCCCCGCGTGTGCGGGGAACATTGAATCGTTTTGTCGATATAATCGACAATCAGAGGATCACCCCCGCGTGTGCGGGGAACATTTGTGATTTTCGTTAGGTTGATTTTTTCAACCAGGATCACCCCCGCGTGTGCGGGGAACATGAAATCCCAAAATGGTTTGAAGATGAAGGGGTGGGATCACCCCCGCGTGTGCGGGGAACATAAGAGGTCGCCACGGTCGCCGTGGTCGCCACGGGGATCACCCCCGCGTGTGCGGGGAACATTGGACAGATACCCAATACAAACGCTCAAAAACGGGATCACCCCCGCGTGTGCGGGGAACATTTTCCCCAATCCCAATCAGGATGTTGACTCAAAGGATCACCCCCGCGTGTGCGGGGAACATTGAGAGTTGCGGCGATTGGGTTCGTAATTCGGAGGATCACCCCCGCGTGTGCGGGGAACATACCGCCATATTTGCGTTTACGGGACCGTACCATGGATCACCCCCGCGTGTGCGGGGAACATTATTTATGCACAAAACCGCCGGATGCCCCGTTAGGATCACCCCCGCGTGTGCGGGGAACATTTTAATGCCAAAACCTGATAAATCATTTGCTAAGGATCACCCCCGCGTGTGCGGGGAACATGCGAACACCAAGTTTCGGTATAACTCTGCCCGAGGATCACCCCCGCGTGTGCGGGGAACATTCAATAAGTAAATTATATCATACTTTTTGAAAGGGATCACCCCCGCGTGTGCGGGGAACATATAGTTTGTTCATAAAGTACCGCTTTTTTGGTGGGATCACCCCCGCGTGTGCGGGGAACATACATCGAAAGCATCTTCTGCCAAAACACCCTGAGGATCACCCCCGCGTGTGCGGGGAACATTTTTTCCTTGTGTTTTTAGATGTTTATTGCTCAGGATCACCCCCGCGTGTGCGGGGAACATTTGTGCCTTGTATATATAGGATAGTCACTACAAGGATCACCCCCGCGTGTGCGGGGAACATACGTAACGGTGAGGTATGACTCGAGCAAGTCTAGGATCACCCCCGCGTGTGCGGGGAACATCTGTAACGATACTATGTTTTCCGATGTGGCATAGGATCACCCCCGCGTGTGCGGGGAACATCGCAACTTTCGCGAACAGTGTGTGGACAAAGAAGGATCACCCCCGCGTGTGCGGGGAACATTGGTGTTACTGTATGCGACGATTGCATGGATTAGGATCACCCCCGCGTGTGCGGGGAACATCATTTGCCGCATGATTTTATTTGCGTTGTAATAGGATCACCCCCGCGTGTGCGGGGAACATGAAAGACAAGGCTTGACCAAGCCGAATTTGATAGGATCACCCCCGCGTGTGCGGGGAACATAGGGCTGTCCGCCACGAATAAGTTTGAACCAAGGGATCACCCCCGCGTGTGCGGGGAACATCTTAACATACTAATGGTATAACACGTTAATACAGGATCACCCCCGCGTGTGCGGGGAACATGCAAAAAGTGTGGTTAAATGCTGCATAATTATAGGATCACCCCCGCGTGTGCGGGGAACATGTTTTCTACAATTATATATTTTACATACTACTGGGATCACCCCCGCGTGTGCGGGGAACATTGCCATAATTGCTTTTCGGTTATTGTAGTGTCGGGATCACCCCCGCGTGTGCGGGGAACATCTGTCGTTCTATATACTGTCCTGCATTGCATTGGGATCACCCCCGCGTGTGCGGGGAACATGCGTTTATGGCGAATATAGGGGAAAGTGGCATAGGATCACCCCCGCGTGTGCGGGGAACATCTAGGCTAGTTCTAACTATTACACCATCAATCAGGATCACCCCCGCGTGTGCGGGGAACATCCCGGTTCGCACTGCAAGGCACAGGCCGCCCGGGGATCACCCCCGCGTGTGCGGGGAACATAACGAAGAGCGTCAAGTGGAGGCATTACAAAAAGGATCACCCCCGCGTGTGCGGGGAACATTGTGGACAAAGATTTGGCATATGACTTATCAGGGGATCACCCCCGCGTGTGCGGGGAACATATATTGTTACGATTGCGGCACTTTTTGCGACCAGGATCACCCCCGCGTGTGCGGGGAACATATCCGCCGTCTTCCACACAATACGAACACCAAGGGATCACCCCCGCGTGTGCGGGGAACATTAGCCGAAAAAAGAATGATCGATGGTGTAATAGGGATCACCCCCGCGTGTGCGGGGAACATACTAAAAAAATCCCGTAAATAGGAGCTTTTATTTTTAATCCTCCATCAAATTCATTAACTTTTCATAAAGCAGATAAGTCATTTCGCAATCGTTTTTATTTTTGTTGTGCCCGGTTTCATCCCCTGATGGCGTTATATCAAAATGTTTCGCGAGCGTTTCCAATTTATAATCAGAACGTCCTTTCAATAATCTCCGGCTCAACGAGAGTGTGTCTGTCCAGCGATTTTTGATTCTCGCCATGCCATTTTTGATGCATGCGCGATCTATAAAATTTTTGTCAAAATCGCTGTTGTGCGCCACAATAGGCAAATCACCCGCAAACTCGATAAAGTCGTTCAATACATTTTTTAGCGGTTGTCCCTGATCTCGAAGCATCTCATTTGAGACACCCGTCATATCCGCGATGTTTTGGGGAACTATCCCATCAATCTTGACAAATCTGCTGAACTGCTCTGTTTTTTCCTTTGCGATTATTTTAAGTGCGCCGAATTGTATGATTTCTTCTTTGTCGGGATTGAATCCGGTTGTTTCCAAATCCAAAACGATATACCCTACCGGATTTCGGGCGTCATGTTTTGAGGTATGCGGAGACGAAAAGCGCTCCGCCGCTCGACGTTTTGCGGCATCGCTGAATCCTTGGCGCGCTTCGACTGAACCAACCCTCAGCTTATTCAGCCTCGATGCACTCGGGCGCAACACAAGTTTCAAGCCGTCAAAATCGATGGGTTCCCACGTTTCGCCGCAAATTCTAAAATCCAATTTTTGCTCGTTGTTTGTGCTGTAGACAAGTATGGCCCTTCCGCTGCGGCGTGTCTTTTCGACACGTGTCCACAGGCTGTCCCGCACGCGCGCACTTACCTGACCCACAAATACGCCCGCCGAAATCTCAAAAAGCCATTTTGTCAATTCCCCCCTCAGGCCGATAGGGCAGTCGGTGAGCTGCAACACAATCATGTGATTATATCCCCATACCCTTCCTCAAACTCCGTTTCCGGATTCTCGATCTCTATTGCATTCCCGTAATTGACACCGCTTTTTAAAAATCCGTGCTTGTCGTCCCAGAGCTGCAAAATTTCCGCCTCAACTTCTTGTGCGCCTTCCCCCGAAAGCAAAACCGATATATCTTTTGCCATTCTTGCCAAAATATTCCCGTCGCTTATCGCGTCACGCACGGCGTGGCGGGTCAAAGCGCCTATGTCCGCATCGCTTTTGTTTTCCGATTCACATTTCGCCGCGACCTCAAAAGCGGGCGGAATGGTGATCTCCGCTTTGTATAGATCGGCGACATCATATACGAACGAACGCTCATGACCCGTGTGTATAAATCCAAGTCCCGGAGAACACCCGAGCGCGACAATCACACTGTGTGCGACACCATACAGGCAGGCGTGGGCAGCGGACAAAGCCTTGTTGATCGTTGAACCGCTTTCAAAATCGTCCGGGTCATATTCGCGGTTATTCCAGGCCACACCAGTTTTTTTCGACATATCGCGATATACGGAGCGTATCCGTGACCCCTCTTTCCCCCGCAACTGCTGAATGGTAAACGAAGACGCATCTTCGCCCGGAAAACGCATGGCATACATCTGCCTCGCAACGGCAGCCCGGCTTCGCACATTTGAAACCAATTCTGCCTGTGCGACGAGCATCTTCGATGAATGCGTCAATGGCCTCCCGTGGGCATAATACCTCACGCCGTTTTCTCCAACCCAAATGACGCTCGTGCCCGTATCCCCTATCAGCTCCATCGCCCGATGCGTCACCGTTGTCCCGGGTCCAAGCAGAACCACCCCGATGGATGCGGCGGGTACATGCACCGTCCCGCGGCTGTCAGTGACGGTTATCGCCCCATCCTGCCTGTTTATCACACAGCGTTCGAGGTACAAAAACGATATGCGTTCTTTGACTTGGGGCAGGCTCTGCAGTTCTGGGCGCGATTTAGTTTCATTCATCATCGCAGCCCCGCAACGGTGAGCAGACCGCAGCCATAAGCCTTGCCCCGCCCAATTCCCTGTACAAGTGCCGCCCTGAAACGCTCCACATCTACAATTTCCAAAACCCCCTCGAATACGGCATAACCGATCTCCACGGCTCTTTCGCCCGCTTTGCGCCAAAATCTCATTTGCCCTTTTTCGACCACATCAAAACCTCCCTCACGCAAAACAAATCCGTTTGTTTCCGCACGCTCCATAAGCCACCCGCGTTGCTGCTCCGTCGTCACGTGTGCGTAAACTTTGCCGCGTTTGCCGTGAATGCCGTGTTTGCCTTTGACGCTGTGGACGGGATTTGCCCTAAGCCTGAATTCGAGGCGTTGGTTTTTTTGCAGACGCGATAACAGGAGCGTGTAATCCTTGGATTCCCCCATAACACATGATGGCGCAAATTGGGCGGCAAATTTTGTAAAATCCGGTTGGACGGGCGACAACAGCAGCAAATACAACCGTTCGCCCATATTGTCGATGCGCCACAAGCTGCGTTCCGGCTGCTTTTGCTCAAAACATCCCTCTATAGACGCATGGAGCACTTGCGGCGAATTCAAGGCGCGGCGCGTTTCGGGTTTGTATCGATCTAATTCAATCCTCGACAAAAACATACTTAATTCTCCTCATATTTGCTCGAATGCATCGTGCCGGGTAACTTTATTCACGTTTATTGTCACCGCACCCGCTTTGTCGTTTATGTAACGATACGAATACCTGCGGTGCTTTTGGCTGAAGGATACCGGTACGTCCCGCCGCAGCATATCGCCGCCGTCATCGCCATCCAAAACCAAAGTAAGGCGTCGCTCGCCTTCTTTGGCAAGTTTTTGGTACCATTCGCCCGCCTGCCAGGATTCTTCGCTCAGCGCGGCCTGCAAATGTTTTTCGCGTATCCCCAAAACCATGCGTCCCTCCGGCGGACAGGAACGCCGCCCCAAAAATAACGGAAACTCCGGGGAGTTAATCGCAGCTTCCAACACTTCCAAAAATTTTGCGTCACCTTCAAAACCCGCCAAAAAAACCGCATCCATGAGATAAAAGCGCAGCGTCACATAGGGCGGAGCTTTTGGTTTGTGCTCTGCCGTGTGGAAATCGCGCAGCATTTGCCCGGGTTGGTCAATGCGCACTCCAAATTTGAGCGCTGCAAGGTCGTCTATGCTGTCATCGCGCCCGCGGCCGAGAGCCGCCGCAACCATGCCTATAGCTCCGCTTTTTGTCGGTTCGCGCCCTGTTGTGCGCCGTTCGAATTTGCTGTCGTACCCCCAGGACTGCAATGGCGCGGCGAGCCTTAAGAGTAAAGTCGCATTCATTCGGCTGTCCCTTCCGCATTCGCTCTTTTCGCAATTTCGCGAGCAAGTTCTTCGAGCATATTTTCAAGCGGCAGACATATGCCGAGTTCGCCCAACCCTTCTCCCACCGTATAGCTTATTTCCGGTTCCCTGCAAAAACTCGCATATGCTTCAAGCGTATATTTGGCCAACCCGCATACGGATTTTTCGGCAAACCCCTCATTTGAAACAATCGGCTTTTCAAACGCCCCGACCAAATTCAACGGGCGGTCCGCACGAAGGCTCACGAGCACGGCATGCGGTATTGTGTGCGCCGCAAAAGTGTTCTGCTTGCCCGTCGGGATGGAGCAGACAAACGCCCGCGCAAATTCGCGCACGGCTTTCTCAAGCGCCTTTGGGTCATTTGCAAGCTGTTTGTACAAGTCATGCACCGCAAGCGTGGCATAGCGGTACAAAGTGGCGGAATTGTATTCGATTGTGCCCAAATGCCCGCTGCCCGCGTGATCTTGTATATCCGCGCCGAAATCGTCCACGGCGGTAAAATAGTCATATTCGTTTTCCACCCGGTGGGTGGATATAGCGTGTGCGACCTGCGCGGAAGCATCGCAGTTGAGCTCGGGGTCGGATGCCACCATGCGGCCGAAAAGGGCGAGGGCGACGTCATTGTTTTCTTGCAATGCCTTTTTCACCTGTGCCTTATCCGCTTTCTCCAATGCCACAGCAGCGACATTCTTTGCCTGCTGCGCCGACATAAAAAACAACGCTTCGGATTTGTCGGGCGATTTTGCGGCGGCCTTGATTCCCACTTCCGCAAGGGTTTTTTTTGCCAGATTGAGCGCATCTTCCCGCGATAAATCCGGCGATGCCTTTATAATCTCGTTTGCCACCATGTCGAACACATACCTTGTGCGCATACCGAGTTCGCCCGGGTCAAAATATTCTTTGAACATAAGCCGCATGGCGCGTTTCCATGACTGCGAGGATACCCGCGCCCTTCTGACCCCTCCATAAACCGCCGTTTTGGGGCTGCCCGTATCATCTCGGTTCAAACAGCTCGGCGGCACGCTCTGCACCACATGCAAGTCTAAAAACAATTTGTTCAAGTTTAATCGCTCCCTTCAATTTTACTATTTGATTCAGTGTTTGATTTGCTTTCTTCCCTGTTTATTTCCGCTTGTTCTATTTTGTCCGTCCTGTAAAAATCCTCGCCCCATTTCAACCGCACGCGGTCTGCGCCCCCGACAAATTGGGAATTGTACAAATCGCAGGCGAATTGTGGATAATCCATTCCTATGTCATTCGCCTTGAATAATTGCACGAGCCCGCGCGCATGGTATGCAATTTCGGTGAAGTCCATTGCCGTCGCCACCGCATTGAAACGCTGCGTGACCGATTTGCGGTCATCGTCGCCTTGTACAAGCCGCGCAGCCGCCGCCCCGAATGAAACCCCTTTGAAATTCATGCTCCTGTCTTTGGCTTGGCGGTGCATGGCATACAAAGTGAGTGCCGTATGGATGGACCACTCCGCATAGCTCGGGTTTCCGTCGCGGCTTTGCCAGTCAGTTGGCATACCTTTCAACGTGACATCCCAAATTTCCGGGATTTGCCCCGGGGATTTTCCGACTGCCCGCCTCAGTTTGGCGCACATGGCACGGCTGTAGGCATCTTCCCTGTCCAAAATATCGATTTGTGCGCTGACAATGCCATAAATTTTTTGATCGCTTCTCAACTCTTTTTCTGCTTCATTCAATTCCATATCCCTCCTTTTTCAATAATCCATAAATTTTGCCGCGGAATTTGGCGTGCGCCCTCGGCGTATTATAGTGACCTTCTCCTTCCAGTTCTCGCCCTACAAATGCCTGAACGCCGCTTTCATCGACTATTTCCCGCCCGAGTTCCAAAACAATGTCACGCGCCTTGTGCATCCATGTTCTGCAGGAGATTTCAAGCTCGTCGTTTTCCGGGTCGATCGCCGCAAGCCAATCGCGAAACGGCATATCCAGACGAAAATACGCTTCTTCTTTGGCGGAAGCGCCCTTCGATTTGCCGTCGGAAGCGCCTACGGCTTTCACGAGATCGGAAACCAAATAGCTCAATATTGTCACCAATTGTTCTGTCAGGGCAAGAATGCTTTTGATTTTGTTTACCCATCTGTCGCCCAATTCAGAGAGCAGGGCGGCGTTGATGGAAATATCATCCTGCCATAAATCGGTCACAAAAAAATCTTTGTCCCCAAATTTGACGGCTGTGGAACAAATTTGCACATTTCGCGACGGTATATGCCTTGCCTTTTTCAATTCGGCAAGCCATTTTATGATACCGGGTTCTTTGTTTTTTTCTTCCACGGTGAGCGAGGCGAAACTGCGCCAAAATTGTTTTGTCGTATCATGCCTTTTAGGCGTGTATTCGTCTCCTTTGTCGGATGCTCGCCATAAAGTCATAAGTTCCGTGAAGGCGTTTTCTTTTTCAAAAAAATCCCCTCCCAAAAGGATAAAGCCTTCGAACAACCCATTTTTTTGTTTGAGGGAAATGCGCCGTGACTGCAGCGTCAAAAGCTCGAGCTGGTTGTCCGGAAGCCCTATTTTTGTGCGTTCTCCGATATGAGGCACATCCAATTCCCATGTTGTTTTTCCGTCGGGCCACAAATTTCCATTTCTGTCCGTCAGCGCAAAATTGAGCATGAGTGTTTCAAAAAGGTTGTTCCCCACAATGTAAACAATGCCTATCCTGCCGAGCCATCCGGCACCGACAGATGGTAAATCCTTGCCTCTTGTAGGTTTTGACGATGTATCGTCGAATCCATTGAGATAAATCAGCCATCGCGCCGCTTCCGCATATGCCAGCGTTTTTTTGTGGATGCCGCTTCTGCCCTGAAACAAACGCAATTTATTTTCGCTTTCGGATAAATCGCCCATAAGTTTTGAAACACCGTAAGAAGTACCGCCGCTCATATCTGCCACTTGCCAAAACGGGCGCTCTGGGTGCACGAGCCAAAATCTGTCGTGATACTCGCGCAAATACCCTTCTATCTCTTCGCCCGAAAAACGCCCGGCCTTCCAGAGTCGGCTCCATAGATCCATCGCCATTTTCGGGTCGTTTTGCTCCCAGGCTTCCTCATATTCGCCCGCCCGCGTGTACACCGCGTACAAAACCCCGAGCAGCAGCCGCAAAACCGCTATATCCTGTGTGGGTATCTCCCCTGCCAGACTTTTTAATTCATGGGCTCGGGCAAATATTTCCACCAACGAGAATTCTCCGGTCTTTCCGTCGCTGCCGACCGCAATGAGCCATGGCTCGTCGAGCAGGTTAAAAACTTTTTCTTGTTCTTCCTCGTCAAATAGGCTGTATTGCATATCATCCTCCCTGTTTTTCAACCCTAAGTCCTAAATTTTTATCGTATATTATTTTAAATCCGCACAAATCCGCTTGCAGGTTCCCGTCTAAAATCAAACACAGTGTTCCTTTCAGCCAGCGGGATTTGTACCAATTTTCAACAATGCCTTCGTTTTGCATATCTTTTTCAAGCGCGTCTATGATTTTGTCCATTATCCATTTTTGGCTCAACCGCACAGGCAGCCTCAAATAGCATTCCGCGATGATTTTCGCGAGTTCTTCGTCCGGTTGGGTGCGCGGCAAAACGCAACCGCTTTCGCGGTCTGTTTGAATCCACGGCAACAGGGCGAGTTCCCCTTGGCCAGTCCGCCTGATTACAATGACCTCGATGGAATCTGCGCCATCGCGCACGGCAGCTTCACCATGTTTTTCCGAATCGTCGCTTATATCCATATCAAGCCACCCGACAAGCGAACTTTTGAGGGTAGGATCGGTGATTTGGAAATTTTTTGAACGCCGAACACGCTCTTCTTTTTCGCATACGTGTTCTTTCTTTGCATATTCATAATCTTCCAGCATTTCATCGGGCAAACTCAGCTCATTCTCTTCGTTGTATTCGTTGTAAACCTGAGCCACGAGCATTGGTATATCCTTTGGCAATGTCGCGATTTCAGGCAGCGCGGCGCGGCTGCGCATCAATATGTACCGCCCGTAAACCGCTTCCGAACCTGCGTCAAAATTTCCCCACTCTGTCCCCATCACATAACACACGGCACGTCTTGCCCCTTGCGGGCGCACCCTTTTATGCCGGTGCAATCGCCCGACCCGCTGCAAAAGAAAATCCATGGGGCATAAATCGCTAAACATCACGTCAAAATCTATATCCATAGACTGCTCGAATATCTGTGTGCCTACAACAATCAAACGCTCCGGCCGGTTTGACTCATCGCTTGGGCCTAGAAAATCCAACAATTCCTGTTCCTTGTCGTTTCGGTCAACCCCCAAAAAGCTCGAATGCAGCAACCTTGTATTTTTTTGGTCAAAACGCCCCATAACCAGCGAATATATTTTTTGGGCACGTGCGACCGTATTCACGATAATACCCGCGCAGCCGCCGTTTTCTAAAAAATTTTCGAGTATGTCCAAAACATCGCTGTCCTCGCAGGGCCGGAATTCGACCGCCGTTTCCCTAACCGTTGTTTGTGCCGCGACGCCAATCGATTTGATTTCTGTGCCTTCTGTGTATGTGACAAGCGGGTAGCTTAAATTTTTGGCCCATGCTTCCGTTTCTTTGGCATCGCTTTTTTTTGCCTGCCGCACAGAGCGGGGTTCACGTTTGTTTAAATACGCATCGATTACGGCCTTTCTGCGCGAATGAGGCAAAGTGGCCGACAAAACAATTACCGGTACCCCATAGTGCCCAAGCCACTTGAGAGTTTGCAACAAATAGCTTTCCATGAATACGTCATAAGCATGGCACTCGTCGATTATTACCACTTTGCCCGCCAGTCCCAAATGCCTGAGTACGAGGTGTTTCTGTTTTAAGGCCAGCATCAACACGTGATCGATGGTGCCGACGGTAAAATCCGCGAACAATCCTTTTTTGCGCCCGTTGAACCATTCATGCACAATCGCCGAATCTTCGTCCTCTATGAATGTTTCATCACTCAATTTGAATTCCGCGCGACCGTGGCTGAGCCTCACGCTGTATTTGTCGTCTTCGCAAAATTTGTCAAAATTTTTGACCCATTTTACCACACGATCAAACATGGCGTTTGAAGTGGCCTGCGAGGGCAGTGCAAAATATACCCCGCGGCAACCCGTTTTTCCCGCCAAAATTTCCGCCGCCGCCAGTGCCGCTTCTGTTTTGCCTTCGCCCATAGGCGCTTCCACCACGAAAATACCGGAACCGTAGGAATTTTCCGCCGTTTCCAAAATGACATTCTGTACGGGACGGGGAAACTTTATTCCAAAACGGTCATTATACAGGCTATATGGGTCATACTGGTCCAAGAGCCAGGCGGCAGGCAGTTTCAACGCTTTGAAAGCTGTGGTGGCACGTGCTGTCGAATCAATTGAAAATGTCGTCAGAGCCACAAGCGGAAAAAGGCTCAAATCGCTTGCCATCCAGTCGATTAAAATAACGAGCCCGCTCAGCAGCACCTGCGCCGAACGCGATAATTTCAATTGCCGGGCAAATTCCATGTTTAGACCGGAAATATTCAAGGCTTGGCCGAGCAGTTCCTCTTGGGCAGCAGTCCAGGCGACTTTGTCAAACCCGCAACTGCGGTCGCAAGCACCCTCGGCCAAATCGGCTATTTGCCCTGTATTCGGGGGTTTTCCGTGATGGCCGCCCAAAATGACCGCTATGCTTTCGTCGAAAATGTGCCTCGCCAAAATGGCGTGGGATACAAAAGGATGCCATGATTTTTTCGGTTCGGTATAACTGTTATCAAGGGGGAATCCCGCTTCGACAATAGAGCGGCGGATTTGCCCGTCTGTCTGCAGGGCGCCAAATGATGTTTTGGACTGAAAAATCGGCGTGGCTTTGCCTAAATCATGGGCGAAAGCTACAAACTTCAATATTTGCTTTGCCATTTCAAACGCTTCGCAATCTTCTGCAATTACACCTTCGGCGATTTGTTTTTTCACGATGTGAGGCACGAAATTTTCCCACAACAATACGGCAATTTCTGCCGAATCCGACATATGCGCCCTCAAGGGAAGCCACAATTCATCGCCATGGCGAGACTTTTTGGCCCACAGGAATTTGGTATCATATTTCGGCATTTTCAATCAACCTTTTCTAATTTTACCATATCTTTTCCGCTTTTGCAAGAGGTTTTTACATAGTTAGGACAAATATTTTTTCACATTATAGAACCAGATCGCGCCGGAGCGCACGGGCTGGGCGAACGTCAGGCCGTTTTCGTTTGCCTCGCGGCCGCAAACCTCGAAGCTCTCGCCCGTTTCCTCGTTTGTGAAAATATATTCGCACCCATCGCAAAACCCGTAGGGCTTCACGGTTATGCTCTCGTCTTTGGCCTGGTTGTTCCGGAGCACCTGCAATACGCCCTTTTCGCCCTCGGGGCAGTCGAACTGGAATACCGTCCATTTTGTGTTGTCCCTGTGGTTTTCGGTGAGCGCGTAGAAATCGCCCGAAAGCTGCATCTCGGAGCATTTTTCCCATATGCGGTGCAGCTTTTTCACATAGTCCAGCTTGTCGAACTCCGCTTTGAGCTCGGGCACCACCGCAAAAAACAGCAGCGGGTTGAAGCCGTTTGTCAGCTTGAAGTTGTCTAACGATGGGGGATCGACCGCATAATAGTTGTCGTGGTTGTAGTATTCATTGTCCTTGTCCCACGAATTGGTCCAGCCCCGCATATACGGGATCCAGGATTGGAGCGTGTGCCGGTAGGCCTGGTTTATGTGGTGGTACCCGTAGCCGTAGTCCGTGGGGTGCAGCGGCACCGAGCGGCGCATGGTCTCGAGGTCGTTTCGCCTACCGCCCGAAGAGCAAGAGTCGATCCACAGATCCGGT
>Ga0209737_10000882_pt1 | contig 22864 bp, 27 predicted proteins | sample TergutCu122P3_FD_187284 | JGI IMG/M metagenome (GOLD analysis project Ga0209737, IMG submission 187284) | Cubitermes ugandensis P3 segment gut microbial communities from Kakamega Forest, Kenya - Cu122 P3 (SPAdes) (version 2) | ecosystem: Host-associated > Arthropoda: Insects > Digestive system...
CGGCAGGTAGGCCAAGCCGGTCTTTTGAGCGATCGGACGCAACGCGGCGGGCAGGTCGTTCGGATCAGGGTACATGAGCGTTTCCTGGAAGGGGGCTAAAACATACGCCGGGCGGACGGTTGGGAATTCTTCCGGTTCGCTTGCCCGTTTTCTTCCGTACGGCGTGACACCTCGTCCGCCGTCCGGCGGTACGTCGCAATCTCGTCAAGTAACTGGACCTCCCTGGTGGTCGGCAACCGGCCAACCTCGATACTCTTTGCGGCATTGCCCACGATATTGCCGAACGCCGCCGAGGTCAGTGCCGTCGCCGGGATACCGAGCAGTGCCATATAAGCGAGGGTTCGTGCCGCCGGGCTGACCCATCTGTACGTTGCGGTTTTGGCACCCTCGGTCCGCAGACGATGGGCGGCTGACCGGAGCGAGTCGATCATCCGGTCTTCGTCCAGCCCGGCATCGATACATCGTACCAGGCAGGCGATTTTGATTCGGTCGCGAAATGTGAAGGACATAAAAACTCTATGAGGTGTTCGATCCATTATAGCCGGACAAGTGATCAAACCAGAAAAACGACGACCATCGCCGGTCCATTGTATTTGGTCAGGAGCGGGACGATCCTTTCTTCCTTCTGATCGGCGAGCCGCCGTAGGACCGATCCCTGGTCAAGAGGGCCATTGAACACACCATGTTCGCCGAAGAAAAACTGGTTGATCGGATTGGTTGTTCCGTTTGACGGGTTGCCGATCCAATCGGCGGATGTTTCACGAATCAATGGAATCGCGACTTCACACAGGTAAATTTCCCATTCGTCGGCAGGCATCGGGCGTTCAAACAAGCCCACTGCCATTTGCCGGACCGCGATCTGCGTCAAAGACCGTTCGACGATCTCCTGCACGTAGGTAATGGAACAAACCTTGCGAACGGTCAATTCCAGTCGTTTTCCGAAAATTGTTGCCAGGTTAATTGTAACGCCGCCATGTAAATTGGCCGAAATCGAGTCAATGCTGGACGCGAGCACCGTTTGAGGTAGCGGCTTGTTTGCAGGCGGCGATGGTGTACGGCGCAGCAGTTGACTCAAACCGCCGGGCAACCGGTCAACCGGCCCCATGCTTTCCTGCGGGGTGTTGAACTGATCCTGGTGCGACACGACACCTGCGGGATTGTCATGCGGGGACTTTTCCGGGATATTGTCCGGTGGTGAAACAGGGTGTTCCTGGGGATACGGTACTAGGGGATCGGACATGATTTGCTCCTTTGAGGAAGGGGAAAGATGGAGTGGCTCCGCGCAACGAAAAGCCCGGAACCGAGACAGGTCCGGGCAATATAGCGATCCAAAGTTGTGTGTCAAGAAAAAATCATTTTTCGTATCGTTTGACACATTCTGTGAAGGTCTCAAAATCGGGCAAGTCATTTTCCAGGCAGGGGGTATGCTTATTGCATTCCTGTGTGACAATGAATGTCTTGGTAAAACCATCCACTTTTCCAATCCGACATGTCAAACATAGAACTCCCATCCAATTTTCAAGAGAAATACGGATCAAAGTATCACGGGTACCGGGCAATTTTTCCACAGGCGCAAATGATGGAGTTTGTTGTTGACGGAGAAGTGAACTGCGAAGCGATAGCAAACCTCTACGGAGATTTCCTTGACAAGCATCCCGACAAGCTTTACAAGACGTGGGTTGACCTCGAACTGCTCTGGAATAGCAGTGGTGGGAAACCGATCCGTCTTTCACTGGATGACGCCAGCCGTCTCAGACAGGCAACGTTGGACCTGGAACGGGAATTGCCAATGCCGGAATTTCAACATGGGATATTTTGTTATGAATTCCCTTGGGCTCTTGAACTCATGGTTTGGAAAACGGCATTGACAGCCATGATCGTGGCCCCCAATTCCTATGGGATCGGTGTTGTTTGGCAATTTGAGGACGGCGATGTGATGAGTCTCCCCTTTTCATGGGAATTGTTCATGGACGAAGTCAACAAGGCCGTTACCTTTCCTCGTAGTATGCACCCGGACGACGCGACCGACGAGCAGGCGGTCGGAGTTCTGTTCCGGCAACGGCTTATTCTCGCCTATCATCTTTGTAACGGGCTGGACGCATTGCGTGAATACCAGGGCCAAGGTGAAGAGGAATAGGTGGTTGAGCGGGTTCAACTTGTCCTGTGACACTACGTAAAACTGAACCGATACGTCAGTTCAAAAATATCGTCAATCGGTTTCTCGTAGATTTCCTCAAAAATCGTCCCCGCGATGATGCTGTGACCGACAAAATAATATATCGTCGGCGTACCGGCCCGGCAAAACAATACCCCATTGTCCGTCTTGACCGGGATGTGGCAATGATTGTCCAGCCTCGCATAGTAACGGTCCAATAGCGTTGAGAAGGAGTCATTGTAGATGAGACCGGGCTGGTAGTCGGCGGTTTGAATCGTCTGGGCCTCGCCATCACTGTCCACATACGCCGAATACGGCAGGTAGTACCGTTTCGCGGCGACGTCATAATAGCCGGTCACGTATTTGGCGGTCGTGTTGTCTTCCGTTTTTGAGATCAGATAGGGGAGTACCGCGACATCGGCGATGGCAATGTCCGCTTCTGCGATCCCGCCTTCCAGGTTCGTCACCATCGCCTTCCTGACGATGCAACAGCCGCTGGAAAGTTCCATCGCGACGAAAATTTCAAAGCCGTTAAGGTCCGGCCGGGCCACCATGACCGGTGAAACGTTCGCGGCCACACCGATCGCTGCATCTTCTTCCACTTCGAAAACGATGTCACGGACCGTCTCCGATGCGGCGGATTGAAAGTTGTTCACCGTCAACAGCCGTACCGTGACCGTTTGGGCCGTTATGGCCTGTCGGATCGCCTTGACGGCAAGCATTCCAAAGATCATGCCGCCGGACAGGTATTTGATATTGACATCAATGGACGGCGAGGAATAGGTCGAGGTCTGTTTGGTCAACAGGTCATAGGCAAACTGCGACCCTGACCCCAGCGTCTTCCAGAGAATCGTGCGATCACTGCGGTGTTCCAACAGGTAGTCCGCCGTAGGCGCGTTCGTGTTCGGCGGTGTATGATCGCCGAGCAGGTAGCCAAAGTGGGCCGTCGGATCATTGTGCGCCCGGCCAATCACCAGGCCGCCAAAAGACGCGCTGCCCGTGGTCTTGACATATTTGAGCGTATAGGCCGCCGTCTTCGGGTCATACGAGAACCGGCAACCGCGGTCGTCGGCAATGAACGTGCTTGTTGTCTCAATGGTCGCATTATGGACGTTAAACAACCCCACCTTGTCGTTCAGTGTCGTGTGCGATTCGTCAACGTAGGGTGGGATCAAATGATTGACATCAAGGTCGGCCTTGGCGATGCCGTTCAATACGTAAAGCGCAAATTGCCCCTGGGACAACGCCTCGGCATATTGCCCGGTCTCCGGCTTGGACAGACTCCGTAACGCAACGGCGTGAGTGCCGCGTGACATGGACTCGACGACGGACCGCATGGTCCATACCCTTGATTTGTTGTTCGGTATCCACGGACTTAGGTGCTTGATCTCGCCCGTCTGGCCGTCCCGTAGTGTCATTTGAATTTCGCCTTGCATGATAGTCCTCGTTCTAGGGTGTTATTAAGGGAGCCTCGGTAAAAATGATTTTCGCCACAGTCTCTCCGTGGCTCTCGATCTGGTGTTCCAGTGTAACGATTTTGGAACCGTCGTACTGATCGACAAGTCGCGAAACGCCCGCCGTCACAGACCCGGTCTGCGAGACGGTCGCCTTTGGTCTTTCTCCTGGCGTTTCGGGGCCAGGCAGCCCATACCAGGCGGCCGACGCGAACAGATCAATGTGACTGGCGGAGGTCTTGGACTTCTGGACGATCCTGGACACATCATAAGCATCGCGCGTGATCCGAACCTCCGGCCGTACAGCACTGGCAAATGATACCGTTGCGAACGGCATGTTCTCCGACAGGTCAGGCTTGGGAAACCCGTACCAGGCGGCCGACACGAATATCACGCCGCAACTAACGGACTGGGCCGATTCCTGGACGATCCTGGTTTCGTCATAAGCGTCATGGATGATCCGAATCTCCGGCTGTACGGAACCAACAAACAATACGGCGGCCTGTGGCGTGACTTCCTGCACATCATGTACCGGCAGTCCGCGCCAGGCAACGGAGGCAAACGTATGACAGCGGCTGACCGACATGGTGGATTCCCGCACGATCCGGGACAGATCGCCAGCGTCCCGGATGATCCGGACCCCGGCGGACACGGAGCAGATACTCTGACTGTGGGCCATGACGTTATCCTCCAAGTGCCCGGTGCCATCGTTGCCAATTTGCACAGAAACCACAACGGCGGATGAACTCTGTACCGTGTACTCGATCCCCCACACACGGGATTGGTCCCAACGAATACTTTCCCCGGCGGCAATCTGGCCGATCCTCTCAAACAACGTGCGAACCGACTCCTCCGCACTCGCAGGGACGGCATGTTGCCGAAGCTGGTACACGCCGACCCGTTTCGCCTCCTGGAGAGTGCTCGTGAGTGCCGTGATTTGGGAGATTTTGGAAACAATATTCTGCATGTTGGTATCAACATTTACGTACCGCGAACCAGAAATCCGAAAAAGTTGGAGCAACCCGGTAGACAAGAAAGCCGGTGTAATTCACCATTGTCGTCGGGATAATCAGCCTGAATCCGCCGGCGATCTGGTCAAACAGGTAAGGGCAGGCAGACAATGTCGTCGTTACGGCAAACGCATTGGATGTAAGCCAGCCCTTATTCGAGGAGTCCCGTGTCGGCCAAATCGGAAGATCACGAAAATACGTCGTGATAGGAGAGCCTGACCAGAGTATCCCGTGATTGTAGTAGACGGTCCCGGTTGTACCGCTCGAACTGCCAAAAGCCCGCATTTCCATTGCCAGCAGTTTAATAGATTCGGTCGGTGCGTCGTAGCCAACGGCGGTCCTGACCGTCTGATACGCCGTGGCGAAACTGAACGCCTGGGGGTTTGCCGCGTTCGGGGTTTGCCCGATGGAAAAGTTGCTGGTAGCCGCCAAAGAATTGACTGAAACAATATCATAATCGAACCGGGTGGTCACTGGCACCTGCGTGGCCGCATTGACGGAAAGGCTCTTGCCGTACACGAATGGGGCTAATACCGTTGCCAACTTGTCGCCGGAGGCCGTGGTATCGGCCAGGATTTGTGTGACCAAGGCCTGCGATTCGGTCCTTCGGCGTAACAGGAGTTCCGCCGTACTGCCCGGCAAGACCAGGCTTTCCCGGAACTCCGGCCCGTACTCCGGCGGCATCCTGAGCCAGCGCAGTTTGTTGATCAGTTGTGTCAGACTCTCCGTCGGTTCCGCATAAATTCCGACCTCTTTCAGGTTCCGGCAAAAGAACTCTTTCAGTAGATGCGTTTCCAGTTCCTGCGGTGTCATTTGCGATGTATCAATGGGCATCTCTCAAACCTCTCATTTCCTGTCGTTATCCCACCACTGCCGCCAAGTCGGTGATTGCCCTGTCCAGTTCCGCCATGTCACCGAACAGGGCAAGCAATGTCTTGTCGGGCCGGATCAAATAAACGCCGGGCGGGTTTGTGACGCTGATGACCTGCCCGGCATACGCGACCGGGCTCTTGGAAGCATACGCGACCGCTTCGTCATAAGAGTCATGAACGCTTGTCGGGTCCAGTGGAAAATTCGATAAACGTCCGTAAGGTTTCCCAGTGGGTAAGGTGGACATGGCAGTGACCGTAACGAAAATGGGTTAGATCGTCACGTTGAGCGACATCGCGGCCGGTGTGGGAACGGCCATGATATAGGTGTACACTTTGTAGGGGACGCCGGTAAACCCGCTGGCCCCTTCCACGGTGACCGCGCTCTTGACGAACAGGTCTTTGTACTCCGCGTTCCCCTGTTCGACGTAGGCTACTTTCGATAAATCCCGTAGCGTGGCCGGATAGGCGATCGTTACCCGCCGCGAACCGGCCGGGACCGTGATCGTCCAACTCTCGCCGTTGGCCACTCCAAGCCCGGTCCCGGCCAGGGCCCGGATTTCGGCAGACGTTTCGGCGGCAACTGTGTCCGTGTCCGCGTCAAAAAAAGCGTTACGTTTACCCGTATAGACAACATTGCCGGAAGAGACCGAACCGGCCTCTATCGCACCTGCCGGGCTTGGATCGCCCAGATTGTCGTTCTTGACCGGCCCGGCAGCATAAGTGGCCGTTGACCGGAACGACCATGTTTCGTCACCGATCGCTTCGGCGAGTGGGGAATAGGAGGAAACAGCCGTGTCCGTGTGGACATCGGTACCGTTCTTCTGGAGTTTATACTGCGTGACGGCACCGGCATCGTTCTGCGTGAAGGTCGGTGTCAACGTTGCCGTTACGGTCGTGCCCGCTTCCACCGTTTTAGTACCGGTTCCGCTCAAAGAGAGCGTCGGTGCCTTGTAGGTCGGGGCGATTCGTTTCTGCGTGATCATCTTGACGAACTCCGTGAACGTTGTCCCTTTCGGGATACTTTCACCGTCCGCCAGGCCGCCAAGTGTCGTACCAAGCAGCGTGATCTTCTCGTCGATGGTGCTACCCCCATCGCCTCCGCCGCAAAGCGGGAAGAGTTGCCGGTCTTCGGTGATCATGTAGACCATGTCCTCGCTTTTGACACCGATGATCTGGGTGTGGTAGGCGGTCGGATTGTTTTTTGCGTAATCCTCGGCTTGGGCCAGGTCCTCGAATACGGAACTGGCATCAAGCGGGAACTCATCCAATCGCGAATACGGTTTGCCGGTGGGGAGACTGCTAACCATCTGAACATCCTTATTGATTGAAGTGCTTTCGTCATAAACGTGAGCTTGTCGAACGAGCCGCTATTTTATCGCAAGTCGCGATGTCCCCCGAATCAGACAACGACCTCCAAAGTCATCGGTACGGTGGGAGCGGCGGCCGGAACCCAGGTGAACCCTTTGTACGGGGCTGCTGTGAATCCATTCGCCCCTTCGACATCCACCGTTGTTTTGACAAACAGGTCACGGTATTCGGCACCCCCCTGTTCGGTGTATTTCACACTCGATACATCCCGGCAGGTGATCGGGTACCAAAACGTGATCCGCCGTGTACCGGCGGGAACATGGACCGTAAACGCCGTTCCGTTTTCGACGACAGGAAGCCGGCCTGACAGATCACGTATCTCAGTTGAAGTGGTTGGAACAATCGGCCTGGTATCCGTGTCATAGAAGCCGTAACGACGCCCTGATACGGTGATCTCGTTGGATGGGACCGTGCCCCCCTCGATCCGGCCGATCGGGAACGGTGTTCCTTCCGAATCGTTTTTCACTGGGCCGGTGGCGTGGGTCACGAACGCCTGGTAGGTCACGGGTGTTCCCGTCAAGACGAATTGCGGTTCAGCGTAAACGGCCGGGGCCGCGCTGCTGTACATATTCACACCCCCTTTTTTCAAAACGTAGGAGTTCGGGGGACCGGCATCATGTGGAACCCAGGTGGGGGTGAATGTCAGGTTCAGGTGGGAACCAATTTCAGGGTTCGTCGGTACCGGGACCGACAAAACCAGCATCGGAACCGTGTAGGTGGGGGGAACAACGGGTGCCCGGGCGAGCCGGGCCAGGATGTCGTCGTGCAATGTCCCGATCGGGAAAACCGTGCCCGCCGCGACCCCGCCAACTGCTTGCGTGAAGGTCAGATCGCGAAGCAGGACGGCAGGGACTCCGTTCCCGTCGCCGCCGAAAATCGCGCCGATCAGACGCTGGATCGCAAGAAGATCGTCTTCCGTCAAAAGACGTGCTTTTCGTCGTGTTTCCTGGTCACTCATGGTTTCTCTTTTACGTACTGAACATTACACGAGTCGTGTAATTTCAGGTTGTCAAGTTTTCGTCTGAAAAAAGGTTTGCGGTTTGGCGATTTGTGAGGAACGGCGTCCGGCTTCCCTGCCAACTTTCTCGCCAGGAATTCCGGTCACTGCTGTTGACGAAATGCTTTTCCGTCCTGACACCAAGTTGCCCGAACTCATTATCTCCGCAAACGACGATCCCGCTCCGGCAAATGATGACCGTACTGTCCCCGCCTGCATAGACCGCAACTGCATCGTCGATTTCAGGAATATCGTCCATGTTGCCGTACCACCCTTCCTGCATGACATGGTCTTCGCCGACAAAATAGAGCCAGTCATGGCCGTTCCCGACGGGTACCGCCCGGCCCAATTGCCCCCGGTTGTTTCGCCCGCCCGTCTTGACCCGGCCGTTACGGCAAAGAATGACCGTATGGTTATCACCGCAGGCGACATCAGCGGCAGGCACGTCGTCCAGTACATAGCCGCGGTACGGGTTGCGGTATTGGTATTTCACGGAACAAAGCTGCCCATACCGGTCTGAACCGGCCGTCCGGAGAAAACCGGCACCGGTGATCGCCGCTAGGTGCGATTGACCGGTCGTCAGCTTGCGGATGCCGTCCAGGAACCGGTCGTCCAAAGATGGTTGTAATACGTTCGTTTGCGAATTCGGAAAGCCCTGCGGACGGTGCCAGTCGGCAATCGGGCCGAGAAGCAAAACCGAACCGTCACTGCGCAGTACGGCAGGACTTAATGCATGTGCCGACAGATCGGAACAAACAAGCGTTTTTCCACCAGGATCCCTGACCGGCATCCACTGGAAGGTGGCACGGTTCGCATCCCAATCGAGACCGTACCCGTACACGCCATCACTGCGATGAATAAACAATCGGCCGCGACCATGCCAGATTTTCTGGACATAATAGGTGCCCAAGACTTCGGCGAAATTGGAAAACACCGGCGAGCCGGAAACGCTCTGACGCCCCAGGGCGGAATAGGCAATCTTTTGCGTTGCGGACACGGCAAGCGTCGGACTCGCCCCCGCGCTGTGGAGACGGCCATGTTCCCGTAAGACGACGGTCGAACCTTCGCCTGCAACATTACAGGACACCGCCACACTGATCGCGTCCGTGATACCGGGCACTTGGGCCAGATTCGGTGTATGCCATGACCCGCTCGGTCGGACCTCGCAAAGCTGTCCGTGAAGATTACTGCCGCATGTCCAGAGCGTCCCATTGTTCAGCACAAACGCTGAATGGGTCTTGCAGAGACTGGCCGATCGGATCCCATGCAGGTTCGCTTCCAGCCAGACAAGCTCCGTGCCGACAAGCACACACTCGATCTTTCGGTCGCCGTGATAGATTGCGACAAGTGGTTTATTGATATTGTCTGGCAGAATAATCATCTGTTTTCATACACCATGTAGATGGTGTTCGAGCCTTTCCTTTCGGATTCCGGGGGTAATTGTTCCCATGTCCCGAACCAGTGCGGTACGCCGCCGCCGTGTTCACTGGAAAGCGTCGTCTGGATCGTACAGTCCGCCTCGCCGCCGAACTGTCCGCTTCCCGTTACGGCACCGGTCAGCCGGATCGTTCGCGGGTTGGTCAGTTTGTTCGCCGATGTCGCCGTATTTGCGTTGCCCGTAATACTCGTCTGGGCCGGATGGGTGTGATCCTCCCGGGCACCCAGGTTGGATGTACCCACCGTCCCGTCCTTGGTCGGTGCCAGGCCGCTGGTTGTACCAAGCAAGAGACCACTCTCTCCTCCACCGCCGCCGCCCAGAGAAAGGCCCGCGATCATCTGCAAAACCATTGCCTGATCGACGAACGCGAATGCCGTTGAGGTGGTGAGCGCAAGGTGGGGTTTTCCGTCGATCAGGTAAAACGATCTCGGATCAAGTGTTTCCGTTTCCTTTGCCGTCGCGAACTGCTCGGCGGTTCCTTCGCGGTATTGCATGAGGCACCCTATTCCGTAGGAGCTAAAAAAAACGACCCGGTTTTTCGCAATTATAGCCGGGTCGCTCTGATTCACCGTTATTTGGCGTAGTGTTCGACCAAGGCATTAAGTATTTCTCTGACCTCCTTGTTTTGGGGACGGACAGACCACGTCCCCTGACTGAATGCGATGACTCGCTTGCGCGTCGTTGTATCACTCACATGGAGCGAGTTAATGTTTCCTTTGCGGATTCCACGTTTGGACCTGTGATCGCCTATCGTCGCGGCATAGGTGTACTCAACAATCTGTCCGTTTTCGATCTGTCCTTCGACAGCGCGTTCTCCCGGGCTATGGAGAAAAGGTCTCAGCTTGTCAGTGATTGTGTATTTCGCTGAAATACCTGAACCTCCGAATTCCGCCGCGAACTCTTCGGAACTGACTTCTTCGACAAAATCCGGAGCACGGTCCAGGTCTGTGGCACTATTCCTCAACCTGAACTGCCGGTCCAGGTGTTTTGTGGACAGGTAAATCGCCTTTTTGACATATTCCAGATACCCCTCCACCCCGCAACCGATGCCGATATTTTGACATGTTTGCCAGGAAAATATCGTTCGGTCATCCAGCAGGTTCATCACTCCGACCTCGTTGTTCGTGGTGTCCACAACACCATCGATTCCTTTTTCAATCAGCGTTTCCGGATCGTCCATAGCTGCCCACAGCAATTTTTTCCAAAACGGTTGCTCGTTTTCTGGGATCATTCCGGTCGTTTCCATGCTTATGCAAATTTCATATGTTCGGCTCATTTGTATTGAATTTTTGAATTGTGTGACGGTGACGACAAGAACCGGTCCATTACGGCAATCGCAACCGACCGGTTCGTTATTTCTCGTTCATAGTGATTGCTTGCGACTCGTCCATTACTTTGTAAAGCGCATTGGCGAGTCGATTCCAGTCAGGGATTGTCCTATTGGTCTGGTAGGCCTTACGGAACTGCCGGATCAGAAGGCCCAGGGAAGGATGCCCCTGACATTCCTCCTCGGCTTCATGCAAGTGCCCGACAAACCGCATACGATAAGCATGTCCACCAAGAATCTCTGACGACAGGGCAAACGCCGCCCCAAGATGCTTTTCCACACCGAGCAGATCGGACAATCGCGACCGATCCGTTTTTTCAATGTCAGGCAGCATGATCGGCTGATCGGCCACAGGACGTACGGAAGCCATTTGGCACGGAATGAAAACGACTTGATTGGCGGCAACGATGCGCCGGTCTTCAAACTCTTGGCTCAGGCGAACCGCATGGAGCATTTCATCGCGAAACCATGCCGGTTTATAGACCGATTCGCCATCCGCCTCCACAAATTGTTGATCTGCGGTCTCAAGATCATAAGCGACGGTACAGGCGGTATCTTCTTCGGGCCAGCGGCATGTCACCAACAGGATATGCGGCATGTCGGCCTTGTACGATAAACGTAAGAGTTCCATCCGGGGGAACTCCAATACAAAGTCGCTCTCTGGAGAACTGATATGGACGTTTCCCAATTTGTCGCCCGAAACGATCCTGCGATGGTCAATAAAACCTGTCCGGGTCAATTTCATGGCGACCGGCGGTGACAAATGTTGGAGTGAAACGCCGTCCATCCGGTAGAGATGATAGGCCGGGTGGACCGGGTCACCGCCAGCCACAAAGGAAACATGCCAACCGGTGTCGTCGTACCAGGCCGTCGGCGAACATTCAATCGTCGATTCGGACAACCCCGTCTGAAGCCGAAACGGTTCCTCGATGCCATATTGGACGAACAGTTTCCAGAGGAATACCGAATCCCGTCTTTCCGCCTGGCAAAAGAAAAGGACGCGCTCCCCGGTAGGAGCCACCATCAAAAACGGCATGTGGGAATTATTGTCCTTCATTGGTCCACGTTGGCCAGGTGATTCTTCCGGTTTTAGCATCAACACACCCAATTTCCAGTCGCATGTAACCGTAATAGCTGTAAGAGCTTCGGAAAGACGATTGCAGGCCGGCCAGCCGACCATCCTGATCGACTGTCCCCTGTCCGTAGATCGAGGAGTTCGATTCCTGGAGCCGCCATCGGGAACCAGGGCAGGCCATTTTTGGTTTTTGATAGGGTGTCAAATCCCAGGCCGGAATATCGTTCCTGACCGTCATCCTCGCAATGATCGTCGGCTTGCATTCACAATGACAGCAACATCCGATTCGTGATGGCCCGTGGAGTCCCATGTGATTATGCCTGTTGACGCTTCGCCTGGGTATGTTCGTACCACGACCGGTCGATCGGAATACTGGAATAGTCGACGTCATTAGCCAAAGGATACCGTTCCCGGAAGATCGTTCGGATTTCCGAGTCGGTCTTGTCGGACAGATTGTCCTCCATGTCGATTTGTCCAGGTTCCTCCTCGCCCGTGGCGTGGTATTCGATGCAAATTGTTCCATCCGGTCGCATGATTCCACGAATGTACTCATATCCCATGTGTAAAGGCCTCCGTTGCTAAAGTGTGGTTCTGTCCGATACCGCATGGAACAGTGTATCAGATGCCGTATCCTTCCCACAAACCCAACCTCGTTCATTTGTTGACACCGGTAATCTGTTTCGCCTGGTAAATGGCGGAATCGGTGATTTGTCTTTGCCAGGCCCTGTTCATACGGGACCAATGAAAGCCGTGCGACTTGAGATTCTTTCGAACCGCTTCATTGGGAATACCGTCAAAGATAATTCGGATGCGATTGTCGTTTCTGTCGAACTCGACTTTTCCTCCGTCAAATGTCCAGCCTTGGAATTGACAGGCTTCCAGCCGCTCCAAATCCTTGATGCGTTTTTCGGTGGATTTGATATTGGCATTGTTACAGGTCAAGTCAAAGCTTTGGAAAGGACGCTTCTGTAGATAATGTTCTTGCGATTCGATTTTCTCATCGATTTGTCTGGCTTTTTCATCGTTAAAGCCTTCAAAGCCAACGCAGGTGCCATGCTTCTTATAATAAGCGTTCAGCTTCTTCATCAACTCTTGCTCGGCTTTAAGAGCGGCAAGTTTTTTCTTGAGCTTTTCAATCGCTTCCGGATCATCACTTGAGATTGCCGTGTTGCTTTCGGCCGCCGAAGCCTTTTGTGCATAATACTTCGCCTTTTCGAGTTCGGCATGTCCAGAATCCATCGCTTGGTGGGATCGTTCGAACGTTCGACGATGCCGCTTTTCGGAATGGTGCCCGACAAGGATGGGCTGGCCCGGCGGAATATGCTTCACCAAATCGCGGGACCTTTGAAAGCATTGCTTTCCTTTTTCCTTAGCCTTGTCCGCTCGCTCTTGAAAACGATTGATACGGCTTTCCCGTTTCTCTTGGAACCTCTTGATACGTTCTTCTTTTGATAATTCGTCCGTCATGGTTTACTACTCCATATGGTTCTTGAATGCTATTGAAATGACAAAACCAAAAATGTTTTTCAGACCGAATTCCCTCGGCGACCTCTTATGACCAACTACTTCCATGCTCTTGCTCGGCAAATCGGCATTCCGGACACTGACCGGTGTTTTCGATGACAACGGAATCGACCTTGGCATTACAATCGGGACAGACCTTGGTATTGGTTTTGTCGAAACATTCCTGGCAAAGATAAACAATGCCGACTCCACCTCCATCCAGCATTGCAAAAACGCCGGACACTTGACCGTAGCCGTCGATGTCCGCTTTACATCGGTAACACTCGATGAGTTCTGCTTGATTCTCTTGTTGCAATCTGGTAATCAGAGTCTCATTGTGCTCATGGGCTTTTCGCAAGTCTGCGTTTGCTTGCTTTTCTGCATACAACTGGCGGCAGGCCAGGGTCAATTGATCGGCCAGTGTTTCGGCGACCGCCCGGACTGCCTCTGGCGGAAGATTGTTCAGCCCTGGTGTTACTTGTTTGCACAAATGGGGCCACCGTGTTTCGATGACCCGCTGAATATAATCCTCACGAACCATGTTTTCTGGATTCTTCATGAAATTCCTCCGGTAGTGAAAGGACCACGCACGCGGCATGGTGTCGGATAGGATAACGCGAAACCGATACATGCGGAAACAATCCGCCGACTGTCTTTAGGATTGATTGTTTCCAGGTAGCTCGCAACTCATCAATGGACTCACGATTTTACTTTCAACAATCAATTCGTCCCGTCTTAAACAGACCTCCCGATACGACTTCTCTCCGATATTGGACGGCTTGTCCTTGGGGATCGGTTCTCCCTCAGCGGAGAACGAGTCGATGACCTGGCGGGCTTTTGGCGACAACTCTTCGTAGGGAGTGATCCCATAGTCGGGCGGAAGCCAATTCTTTTTGCGGCAACAGTAAATGTTCAACCGCCGAAGGGCATCCAGGTTGGTAAAGGTAATATGTGTCGTCCCCTTCTTGAAAAATGTGACGGAGAAGTCTCGAAGTTGAACATCCTTTGTCTGGCCGCAATTTTCTGCCGAAGAAAGACTGTCGTTAATATCCGAAAGGGGTGTTTCCCCATCTTCCAGAAAAGCGAGAATTCTTTCCAGATCGGAGAGCTTACCGGATACAGCACTATAACGCACCTTGAATTTGCCACTCCATCCATCGTATCCACTGGACGGAATGACGACCTTTTTGTTCATATAATAGGCCTTGCCTGGTATCCATCCGTTGAAATCGTGGGTGTTTCTGGACATTTCCCCTTGTCGGTTATGCTCCCCACCGAATTTGTCATAACAATCGAGAATCGCATCACGAATACCGCAGGTAAATTTTTGACCAATTTCGTCATTGAAGGCGATGATATTTTCCAAAGTAAAATCATAATCCTTGAGTCGCTCAACATGGTCACGAAATTCACCCCGCAAGTCGGACGTAAGCGGGTCGATGAGTTCCGGGAATAGAAACAGTGCCTCCCAGAATTTTTTCCGAACCCCCTGGATCAATTTGTTGGGTTCGATGCCGGCTTTGAAAAACGGCTCAAAGCGAGAACGAAATTCTGCTCGATCCGATTGAGGAGGATCGAATTTTGTCGATAATATCGGTTGCAGTTGCTCGACCAAGCAAACCGCATCAACGGCGGCCTTGACGGATACTTGAAATTGATTGACCGCCGCTTGGATGTTGTCCCTGCCAACAAAAACGTTTTGACAAATGCAATCCATTTGTTTCTCGTCATCCGTCAATTCGCTTCGTAGGAAGTCTTTCAACTTGATGTTCGCCTGTTCATAATCTTTTTGGCAAACGATATTGACAATTGCCGCTTCAGCATTGGCATTGCGATTGGTGCGTTTGAATGCATTGCGGACATACTTGATCGACGCTTGCCACTCCTTCAATTTTTGGACAAGTGCCTTGTGGGCAGTGGTACGGGGATTCCGTAGAATTTCCGCATCCAATAGACAAACGCATTTTCCTCCCGGTTTGAGAAACTCCAATGCTTTCGCCAGGTGTTCCACTCCAACGGACAACGGCGGGATCATGAAAACATATTTGTATCGTTTGAGTGTCGAGAACGTGAAAAAACCGGAATGGACAACCCGAATCCCCTTGCTTTTAAGGTTTTTTCGCAGGTTCGGATCGTTCTCAATAGCATCAATGCTATCCTGATAATCGCGCAAATAATGTTTCTTCTCGCAGTAATTCTTGATTTCTTCGATCAGGTCGCCTTTTCTGGCAAACGGTACCAAAACGGGATCCTTGTAGTGGAATTGAAACCCTTTCAACATCTGCCGAATAAGTGCTGGCGGTGTTGGAAAAAATTCTTCTCCAGTCATAGTCATACTCCTCATATAAGTGGTGTTAAAGAATGGAACAAGTCCCCGTATACGTCCGAGGTGACGACGTTGTGAGAGTCAGTCAAGGAGAGTCAGGCGTCAAAGCCTCCCTCTGTCTCTCCTCCAAACTCAGGTATTGAGGTGGGACAGTGGTCCCCCGCTCCAAGCGGACGGCATCTATGTAATCCCCAATCGTTTGTGCATCGGGATACATTTCGTCAAGTACCGTTGTGTCGGCGGGGATACCATCAATCAAAATAATCATGGTTGTTTTTTCATCAATAAAAACAGCCCGCTCCCGGAATGAAAACCGGAAACGGGCTGTAAGGATTGTCAATGGAACAGTCCGGCACCTACACGATTTCAAAGGTGTGAATGCCGACCACAGGATTTCTTTCGTAAGGATACGAATCCCGCCAATGTGTGTTCCAGATGGCATGAAACAGTATCTTTTTCAGGAAGGTTCGCTCCTTGCACCGGCCGTTGTAGATGTCGTCAAGGTTCTCGACGATTCCCTTGAGTGCATGGCGGTCGAAATCGCTTTCGAAATGGAACCCGTGTTCCATGAAGTGCAGGATTTCACTTTCGGCGCATTCGTTGGTCGCATGGAACTCAATCAGTTCACCGCAATACTTGTGTTCGCCGTTTTCCTCCCATGTAAAATCGCAGGTTCCCACACTGTCAGAATCCATTCCTCCGTAACTTCTTCCCACTTTGTAACTGGAAATAGAGCACTTGTCACAATAGCCGTTTGTCTGGAATTCCTTACAGGTTGCCTTGTTCACACAGGATTCCCATATGGCTTGGGAAATTTTTGCGGCACATCCTTCGCAAAGATTGATGCCTCCGTCAATCCATTTGTGCGGATGGTCTTCCGGCAATAAATCAATCGCATCATGATTGAACCAACAATGTTTTCGGACATTTTGCGGATCAAGGATTTCGTCAACATCGTCCATGTGGAGTGCTTCGATTTCCTTGACCGTCAGCCGCCGGATCGGTTTAGACCTGACATCCTTGATCCTTATTTTCAGCGGCCCGTCTCTGTCTCCCTTCATACTGCTGACCAGCGTACAGACGACGCCCGGCTTCAAAGAAAGCTCTTTGGGCAGGACAAATGACGTACATTCTTTCCGCTTTATGGGAAACATTCGAAGAAAATAGACTTCAAATCGGCGTGTGGTTTTGTCAATGGATTTCATTTTTTGTTTCACCTTTTCTATGGGTTTTACGGATTCAATCCGGTCTCTCGCCGGCCGCAAGCGATTTGCCGTCCAGTAGCGGCATCGGCTTTTTCCCGGCACTGAGCACCGCGTTCAAGAACTCCTGGACATCCGGGTTCCACGGTCCGTACCGCCGTACGATTTCCGAAAATTCCTGGACATCATGGTTGCGAAGAACAAGTTTCACTTCTCCTTTTTCGTCGACCTCGACTCCGCAGTGGCACAGTTCATGATCGACGAGGGCGTCACGGTGTTTTTGAGGCAGGACTTCCCAAACAGGATGGGAAATCACAATACAGAAAAACGGATCGTCGTTTTTCGCGAGTGCCGCATTGAGTCCCATGATTTTTTTTGTGGTGGCAAACACGAGTTTACCGCCCTTCCTGGGGATGTCGGAACGAAAAAAATAAACAATTCGGACGTTGGAACGGTCGAGCCGCTCGTGATACTGTGGGATCAGCCGTGCCGCCGTCTGTTCCACGGGCTGAGCGGCCCAATAGGACGTCGGCCCTTCGAACGGTGCGAACTCCGCCGCCGGAAATGGTTCATCTGATCCCTCCAAAAAAATCTTGACCTGCCTGATCAATTCGTCGTTCATTTCGCTTCCTATCGGGAAAGTACGCTGTCATAAAAGCCGGTTTTAGTGTCGGCTCATAGCATGGGGTTCCAATATGTTACGCAAAACGGCGAACTTTCTTTCAAACCAAGAATGTCATTTTAGGAACTCGACCGTTCTGTCGGCTTATGAGCGGGAAAGACAGCCGAGGTCTCGTAACCAGGGGATTTCACACCGGGCCTCATCACACAGATATTGTTAACGTACCTTAATGCGTCAGCCCATACCTTTTTTCGAGTTTGACAACCCAGACCGGTTTCGGCAGTTTTTCGTCACAGGCTTTCTTGCATTCGCTCATTGCCTTGTTCATCAGGGGCAACAAATCCCCGTTCGGGATACAACTGCTGTCAATGTTCATCCTCTTCTTGGCACACAGAATGTCCGCCATTAAACGCTTATTGAACACAATGGTGTCATGGTATATGCCGTAGGACAACAACCATGCAAGTAACCGGCAACAGGCTATGTCGGACAAGTGCCCGTGGCCGATGTATTCGAAGGCCAACATGAAGTCGGCCAGTGGATTATTGCTCATCGAGAGTGTTGTGAAGGTGTGAGATATGTTGGAAAATGCACGAAAAGGCGGCATGTCGTACAACTGGATGTTGCCGGATCAATCAAGAACCAAAATTCTTTGGTAGGGTTGCCGCAAAGCTGTTTTCAAGCAATTCTCGATGACTTGGAAAGCTGACAAGACTGCTCAGAAACGCACTCAAGAATGGTCTCAATGTGATACGCTGTCGATAAACCGGTCGATTTTTGGGCCGAGTAGAGCCAGTTTCTCATGGACTTGCTGGAATTGCCGCCTGGTCTCTTTTCGCAAGTGCCGGACCTCACGGATTGCCATATCGGCGGTTTGCATCGCCTGCCGCGAGTCCGCTCGTACCTGACCGACATCAAGGACAAGTGACAGAACCTTGATATCAAGTTGGTCATAATTTTGCGTCAATGAAGCAAGCGTGCGTGCCAAGTCCGACACGGTCCCTGACAACAGTTCGACCCGCTTACCGAGCCGTAACTGCTGCGATCGGGTCTCAATCAATTCTTGGACCACGGTGTCAACGTACTCCGCGAGTTCCTCCTTGTCGTATTGGGACAGGTCGCCGGACAATTCATATTTTCTTTTCATGGGACCCCGTATCGCCCGGATGTGTGTTATTGTTGATGACTCAATTCGGGACGATCAATCCCGACGCCCGTTGATTGAACCCCGAACTTTCCATGCCGGGGCGAATGGTGATACCCGCCCGGCTTGCCTCGATTTCCGAAATCGTGTCGATTGGCAGCCCGACATGCAGTTGCGGCTCGACTTCCCTGATCAAGTCGGAGGCATCTGAGATGAACCGACGCACCGCCTGGCGTCCGCAGGTAAAATGTTTGATCATGTCATTGTCTTCGACATACTCTCTCAGGGTTTCGATGTAATCTTTGAAATGGGCCAGCGTACATGAAGCCACTTCGTTTGGATCGGTCGGATCCTCAAAAACAATCATTCCCGCTTCAAACCAGACATCGGCGGCATGGGAGTCCGCGTGGAGTTGCGGCATTTTGATAATCTTTGACCGGCTTCGGTCGCGATTCTGTTTCGGCATAATGGATTCCTTAACTCTTATAACGCTTGAAAGGAAACACCCGGCGAGCAGGTTTACGGGCCGGGCGTTTTTTCGTTTCCGGAGGCGGGAGCGACGGTCGCGGGTCAAGCGACGTTTCCTCCTCCGATTCCGATACAGCCGCCTGCTTCAATTGGACAAACCGTAGGGCCAGCTCTCGAATGTGTCGGTTCATCGTGGAATTTTTCGTTAGGGTGAGCTTCTGATTCTACTTGCCCGTGCCTTAACCGAAAAATTGCCGGTACGCCTCCTGGGCCGCTTGCAGGTAATTCTCGAACGGCCCGGTATAGTCCTGGTTGTCAGTGTTCGCATCGATGCGCAACCAGATTTTGTTTGTGTGTTCTGTCCATTGGGTGATCTTGGGACAGGCCATTTTGTTTTCACAGGCGACCATTCGGCCGTAATACCGTTTCCCCTCGTCCGCATCGCTTTCATAAACTCGCGACAAAGTGCCGATGGAAACGGAATCATGCTGGACTGCTTGATACGAGGGATAGAGCGAGAAGTTTTCCGGTGGATCAAACCATTCGCCTTCATGCCAACCAAGTAATTCCCGCAGTTTCTCGAAGGAATGGCCTTGTTCGCCAAACAGTGATTCGGCAAAATTGGTGATGTCCTGCTCGCTTTGGAGGTAAAGTGATTTCAGGAACGGAGAATCCGGCCAAAGGACGTGAACGACACCACTCTTGTCTATCCAATAAACGGCTCCAATCCCTTCGGGGTTCATACGGAAACCGCTGGGCCTGACACACAGTTTCGGGACAAGATTGTCGGCGGTAGCATCCAGTTTGTCGAGAAATGTCCGAATGTGGTCGTCGGAAGCAATATCGATGGTCCATGAATCGAACGACAAATCGACCGATGCACCAAGCAAAACCTTGTTGTTGTCGTCGAAAAAATGAAGACGGCCCGCATCGGAACAGGCGGGACCGGATTGGCACATCCGGGTCGCGTTGCGAATGACTTCGGCACAGTGAGAAACGCTATAGATCGGAACATTGGGGAGGTCCGCCACCAAACGCAGGGAGTCTTGCTCACGTATCGCAATGTAGAGAAATTTCAAAACGTGTTTCTTTTGCCGCCAGCACCACTCGGGGGCATCAAGCGTCAGTAACCAGGGAAGGTCGCCAAAGGACGCTTCCGTAACATTGGGGTTGGTATGGAGTGTCATGATGATTGAAATGGAGCTATTTGGTTCATGAAAAAAGGCATCGACGAACGAACGCAGATGCCTTGGGATTGAATTTGAGCGACGATCAAATACAGCCGGTGATCGTCGGTGCCGGCGGGCATAAGGAACTCGAATCAGAATCACTGTCGCAATTTGTAACAAGTGAGCAGTCCGTAATCTTGTCATCTTTCTCCAACAGGATCGGCCCGTAAATGACCGCGTCGTCGGTCGCATGGGAATTATCTTTCATCTGGACGCAGCCGGAAATTTTCGAATTTCCATCCGCTCTCGCAAAGTCAAGTACAACCACCCGGCCCCAAAGTCGGCTATTCCCGCCGATGATCGCATTACCGAGAATGGACACCTGGCCGAAAAGACGCGGCCACCCGTCCAACAGGGCGTGACCGGAAATGATCACGTCTCCTGCGACACGGCTGTAACCTCCGACACGCGAAAATCCGGTAATCGTCGCGGACCCATAAATGATCGCAAAGGAGAAAACCTGGGCATCACATCTTACCCTGGCCCGGTCCAGTATGCGGCAATTGCCATAGGCGAGGGCCCGGTGTTCAAGGATTGCCTGCCCATAAATCAAGGCCCGGTCAAAGGCCGCCGCTTCGTCTCGTATCATCGCCGACCCGGAAACCCGGGCGCGGCCATAGGCTTTCCCATTACCGAAAATCCAGGAATTGCCGGTCTGGTCAAGGTTGTACATCGACTCGACCCAGCCGCCGAGTGTTCCCTTGGGGACAACGCTACCGTCGGCGAGAATAATGTCCTCTCTCGCCCGAATCCGTTTCAGCTTGACACCATTGGGAAGAGTGAGAGTGGTCCCGGTCAGTTCGTAACGATTGAATGCCATGTTCGCCTAGGGGTATTGTTTGCTTGGGAAATGCCTGTCCCGCCGCAATTATACCGAGAGCATCGTACACGCCTTTCCACAACTGCCGTCCGTTTCGTTCCGGCGGTTCAAGCGGTCGATTTTTTCTCCAGGACATTCCGTTTCGCCTGTTTCCAGAGTTTCGCCAGCGTATCGTAAAGATTTTGCTCCATCGCCAACCGCCGGTATTCCGTCGCAACCGTTTCCAATTGATCGGAATCGACATCCGGGATCAGCTTCGAACTTTCTTTCCCTTGCTGGCCATCTATGACGGTTTCCAAGTCAGAGCGGAAATCTTCAAAACGTTCAACCGCTCCGACCAACTGTTCGCGTGATGTTTTATCGCCTCGTAAATGTTCTTCATGCCCCAATCGAATGTCCAGGCACAAACAAGTCGCGGCATCGACAATAGCAAGCACTTCTGGAATCAGCAGGGTACCTATTTGAACTCCCTTCGTCATCTCATCGGCAAGTAGGCAATAAATGTCCTGTTGTATCGTTACCTGCTCGTCCCTGAGCGAACCGGTCAGCGAATCCATCTGTTGAAGGCGACGCTGAATGGTTTCATATCCTATTGTTTTCGTCATGGTTTTAACTCAAAAAACAAGGTGATTTTTCGTTTTCTCATTTTTGAAGCACGGATGTCAAAAGACGATCCGCTTCCTCCAACTGGGCGTCGCTGGGCATCTTCGGTGAGCCGACACGCCCCATCATTTCCTGGCGTGAAAAGTTTTCGGCCAGCCGATCCAAAAAACGGACGTAGGCAGGGTCGCACTCAGAATCGGCAAGAGCATCGTTATACTCCTGGACGGCCCGATTGGCGAACTGGTCACGCTTGTCCAGGAGCAGTACGGTTGATTCTTCCCTTGCCGCTTTCAGAAGTTTATGAAGGGCGACAACAATAGATTTCGGATTTTTCGTTTTCGGAGGCGGAGAGGTCGGCATGGTTTTGTACGCGAGTGAATGAAAAAAGGATCGTGACTTGACAGCGGCCGTTGCATGAGCCAAGGCAATAGAACGACCGGCCCCAAAGGATAACGACTCCACTCTGCATGTCAAATAAAATCACCGAAAAGTCCATCCCTGGAATAAACCGAACGGACCTTTCGCACGAAAATTGTTTTCAAACACCGCCCATGTGACCGTGAAATTACACGACTCGTGTAATTTTCCGGTCGTCAGTTCAGGGTTGGTATCAAAATCTTGCTTGTTTCCTTGAAAACGGCACCGGAATGGTTCCAGGCATCCTTCTCATTTCGGAAGGCAAAAGTGACCCCTGGAGCCGCACGGTGCATTCTCCCGTTCCGCCGCCGCAGGAACCACAGACCGGCCGTTTGTGCCGGATTGATCCGTTCGTAACGAAAACTCATATCGGTCCGTTCCTGGAGCTCGCGGATCGCGTTTTTCGCAGACTGTCGATTCCGACAGACGATGAGCATTTGTCGTTCATTCCCGAAGAAAAGTTGATCGGTTCGGTCGTTTCGCAAAATAAACATGGTTTCGACTCCATCAGGGTTAAAGTTAAGGTGAAAACATTCGATCCAATTCATAACAATCAACAAGGACACGTTTCGCGGGTGAACCGTGCCAAATCATTCCGGACGTGTTCCGAAATATCGTCATCCTTCTCGCCCCGGTCAGGGGGAATACGCTAATGGTTTTTGTACTCCTAAAACCTCATTGATGCTTTGTTGAAACAAAAAAAACACCCTACGGGCAGGTTTTCTTTTCAACTAATTTGACTGTATAATAAATTTTTGTTTGTAACCCATTGTAGTACAATAAGTTATGGAATCTCCTGTTTTTTTGCTGTTGGCCACGACTTCGCGTGTTAAA
>Ga0209737_10000883_pt1 | contig 22863 bp, 16 predicted proteins | sample TergutCu122P3_FD_187284 | JGI IMG/M metagenome (GOLD analysis project Ga0209737, IMG submission 187284) | Cubitermes ugandensis P3 segment gut microbial communities from Kakamega Forest, Kenya - Cu122 P3 (SPAdes) (version 2) | ecosystem: Host-associated > Arthropoda: Insects > Digestive system...
ATAGCATTTCTAGTTCAGACTTTTTTGAAAAAAAGTTGCGCCGCCCAAAAAAACTAAAAGAAAATCGCAAAATGCTGAATATCAAACGTTAAAAAATGACGATTTTTTTTTGTCGAAGTCAGGAAAACAACCGCAGTAGAAACGCAACCCGCCACCTCTCTCAAACCTCATTGCCTAATTAGCACACGTTTAATGAGGTAATGAGGTCGTTTTCATTGGACACCATTATTCTACTGAGGTTGGTCTTCGCAAAAATTCAGACCTGCCGGATATGGAAGACCTGCTGGGTTTTTAAGACCCAGCAGGTTTTTATGAACAGCCATCACTTGAGGTGCTATCAGGCGTTTATTATCATTATAGATCACATAATCGGCAAGGGCCATTTTTTTTTCTTCGGGCCATTGGTTAGCCATGCGTTTTTGCACTATTTTTGGAGCAACGCGGTCGCGGGCGCAAACCCGTTCGATACGGACATCGTCAGGGGCTGTTACCAATATTACTTTTTCAAAGCGTTGCGCTATATTGCTTTCAAAAATGATGGCCGCTTCCTCCAGCACATAGGGTGACGTTTGCAAGTTGCACCAACGTTCGAAAACGCGGGCTACGGCAGGATGTACCCAATTGTTTACCTTTTCGAGCGCTGCAGGATCGCTGAAAATGATTTCTGCTAATTGGTGACGAACCAGCATCCCATCTTTGTAAATTGCGCTTCCAAAATAGTTTTGCAGGGAGGCTTTCAGTACAGGGTCGGTATCCATCAGCAGTTTGGCTTGCATGTCGGCATTAAATACTGGAATACCCAACGTTTCGAACATCTTGCAAACAGTTGTTTTACCGCTGCCAATCCCTCCGGTTATCCCTACTTTGAGCATGATGGCTATTTTTCGATGATGAAATCCACATTTTTGGGATTAAATTTTACATCGGTAACGTATTCGGGTGTTCGCGAAATGGTCACTTTCGCTTTTGCCTGATGATCCATAACATCCTTGACGGAAGTATAATCCACAACGGCGCGGAACATATAGGGCTGCAATTTTTCATAATCGACAATCGGTACCATGCAGTTGATGGTCACCGTTCCGGGAAAGACTTTCATTGTCAGTCCTTCCGGAAGATTTACCGTTTCGATGGGCACAGTGAAGGTTGCTTCCGTATATCGTTCAATGACTTGTTCGATATTTACCTCGCTCATTGAATACCGCAACTGATTAACGGATTGTAACTCTATGGAAGTCTTGAGCGTATCCTTCAGATTTCTGAAGATTTTTGCGAGGGTATATACATATTGCATGGTATCTACGAGCGCCTTTGGCCCTGTTACCGTTACTTCGCCGGGTTTGACCAACATTTCGCCTTTCGGAAAAAATCCTTTTTCAAATTGCATTTGCAAAACCGCTTTCACAGATAAATTTTTCCTGACAGTTTCACTCAATATAAAATTCAATGTATCGGGTACTATAGATTTCAATTTTACATCGGATCTTAACTGGGAGGCGATCCTGTCAAAAACTGTTTGTGTGGTAAGATAATAGCTTTCTCCCTGCAGGGAATTGTTCCTTTTCCGTAAATTCTGATAGTTGGCTTCAAGTGTCACCGGATTTAAAATCAATCCCAATTGGTATTGCAACAAAATAAACCCCTGCGCGCTGATGCTCAAAGTTAGATATTCAGGCGGAGTGTTTGCCAAAACCTTATCATCAGGCAAGTCGGTATATTTCACTGCAAATTTCAGTTCAGTTGTGTAATCCTTGTTTAAAGCGTTAAGAAACCAGATAGCAAAGGCAATCAGAAAAAAAACCAGATAGGTCAAAAAATTGTGATTGACTTTATCTTTGATTTTCTGACCCAATCGTTTGAAAACATCAAAGGGCATGAAAAAATTATTTCTGGTTTGCCAGATCGGTAGAATCTTTCAGAATGGCGTATTTGTCGATTTTGATGGTGACACCGCTGGCTATTTCCACATCCACCGTATTTTCGCTGATACTGGTTATTTTGCCGTATATCCCGCCAGTGGTTACTACCTTGTCGCCTTTCTGAAGCGCTTCACGATAACTTTTTAACTCTTTTTGTTTTCTCATCTGGGGTCTGATCATGAAAAAGTAGAAAACAACAATGATCAGTAACAATGGCAAAAAAGCGCCTAAGCCGCCCATAGCGCCTTCTCCGCCTTGAGCCTGCAATAAAATATTTAAAATGGTCATGACTGTGATTTATATGGTTTTTTTTGATTAAAATGATTTTTCTTTTCTTACGGTCTTACGGTCTTACGGTCTTACGGTCTCTTCCACCGGTATCACTTCGCAATTGAAAAACAATACAGTATTGGGCGGTTCGGTATTGGTAACTACCATGATGCTTTTGCGCTGTTTCCCCGGTCGTCCCTTAGTGTCGAAAACAACTTCAATCGTACCCTTTTTCCCGGGACGGATTGGTTTTTGTTCGTACCTGGGCGTGGTGCACCCGCAGGACGGCTTGACGCTCTGAAGAAACAAGTCGGCATTGCCCGTATTCAAGACTTCAAAAGTATGAGTCACCTTTTCGCCTTCTTTCACCTGACCGAAATCGTGTTCAACGGCAATAAACTTCAGCGTTGTTTTCTTTGTGATGGAATCACTTTCGGAAATCGCTCCGGCATTATTGTTTTCTTTTGATCTGCCTCTCTGGCCGCACGCTGAAACAGCCATCAGGAACAAAACCAACAAGAAATATGACAAACCTTTCATTTTATTAAAATTTAAGAAAGCGCAAAGTTAAAAATAATTTTCAATTCAACCTGTCTGTTCTTCATTTTTCGATACAAATAAAAAAAATGTATCTTTGTGCCATATTTTTAAAAATTGGATTGATAATAATATCTAATAACCAGTTATGGTTTTTTCCAATAAAATCGTTGTGGTTACCGGAGGTGCAAAAGGCATTGGATGTTGTATCGTAGAGGAGTTTCTGAAAGCAGGTGCAATGGTTGCCGTAATAGACATAAGTGTTGAGCCTGTCCCGTGCGATTTATATTTTTGTGGCGATATTGCCGATGAGCATGCGCTTGTTGAGTTTTACGATGAAGTGATTACAAAATTTGGAGGTATTGATTTTCTGATTAATAACGCCTGTATAAGCAGGGGTGGTATTTTATCCGGTTGCAGTTATGACGATTTTTTGTATATCCAAAAAGTAGGAGTTGCAGCGCCATATCTGCTCACGAAACTGTTCCTGCCATATTTCAGAACCGGAGCCGCTGTTGTCAACATCTCATCTACCCGCGCTTTCATGTCGCAACCCGACACGGAAAGTTACACGGCTGCCAAAGGCGGAATATCCGCTTTGACCCATGCGCTGGCGGTAAGTCTTGCCGGAAAGGTACGGGTGAACTCGATAAGCCCCGGCTGGATTGACACTGCAAATAGCAATCTCTCGATAGAAGACCTCGCCCAGCATCCAACAGGACGAGTCGGAAAACCTTTGGATATTGCCAGGGCTGTTTTGTACCTGTGCAGCGAGGACAGCGGTTATATAACCGGTGAAAACATTACCATTGACGGCGGCATGACAAAAATAATGATTTATCATGGCGAAAATGGGTGGAGTTATAATGGGAAAAAATAAAAAATAGCATCCGTCATCATTTTATTTTTGTATTTTTGCAGCGGTTTAATGTTGTTTTGTCATGATATAATGACAATACGATGTTGTTTTGTCATGAAAAATTAACTCAATAAGGCAATGATTAATAGAATATTAAATTTGGAAAATTCCTATAATGACAGCACTTTTGTTTGGGGAGCGCGTCAGGTTGGAAAAACAACGCTGATTAGAAATGCTTACCCCACTGCTGTTTATTACGATTTGCTACAAGCAAAAGATTTTGAACGTTTGCTACGTAATCCGTCTTTACTCAGTGAGGAATCGGAAATTTTGAATGATGGCGACACGGTTGTTATAGACGAAGTGCAAAAAATACCGCAACTATTGGACGAGGTTCATTTGTTGATTGTTCGAAAAAACATCCGTTTTATTTTATGCGGGTCGAGTCCGCGCAAACTCAAACGGAGCGGGGCTAATTTACTTGGTGGAAGAGCGCTCAAAGAGATTTTATACCCTTTGGTAAGCGCTGAAATTCCCGATTTCGACATTAATAAAGCCGTCTGTCATGGTACTCTTCCACGTCATTATTTAGTACCTGACCCATGGAAACGGTTGGGTGCATACATCGGCGTTTATCTCAACGAAGAAATCAGAGCAGAAGCCCTTTCGAGAGATTTGAAAACTTTTTCGCGATTTATGGAAATTGCAGCCTTTTCCAATGGCGAAATAGTGGTGTACAAAAACATTGCGCAGGATTGCGGTATAGATTACCGTACTGTAGCAGGGTATTTTGAAATTTTGGTCGATACACTTATCGGCTATATGATACCAAGTTTTACGCTCACCCAAAAGCGACGTAGCATACAGGCGCCAAAATTCTATTATTTTGATGTCGGTATTGCTAATTATTTGAGAAACAGACGTAATATTCAACCCGGATCGGCGGATTTTGGACATGCTTTTGAACATTTTATTATACAGGAACTTATCGCTTATTTGGGATATAACCAAAAAGAGGAACAACTTTCCTACTGGCGCACAAGTTCCGGATATGAAGTAGACGCCATTATTGGCGCCGGACGAATTGCCATTGAAATAAAAGCCACCGATGAAATAAAATCTCGACACACCAAAGGATTGAAGGCTTTCAAAGAAGAGTTTCCCGATTGTCGCCTCATTGCTGTTTCTTTCGATGCAAGACCACGAATCACTAATGATGTAGAAGTTTATCCTGCTATAGATTTTCTAAAAAAATTATGGAAAAACGAAATTGTTTAAAAAAATGATATCATCTCTTCTTTCAAAAAAAATCCTTATTCTTGATGGCGCCATGGGCGCAATGATTCAGCCGCTTGGTTTATCTGAATCTGATTTCCGCGGGCAGCGTTTTGCCAATCATCCTGTAGACTTGCGTGGAAACTATGATTTGCTGTCGCTCACTCAACCCGGTGTAATCCGTGATATTTACGAGCAATACCTGAAAGCCGGCGCCGATATCATTACTACCAATACCTTAAATGCTAACCGGTTGTCGCAGGCTGATTACGGGATGGAACATCTCGTTCCGGAAATGAACCGCGAAGCAGCAGCAATAGCAAAAAAACTGACCAAGCAATACAGCACGTCAGCTAAACCCCGTTTTGTTGCCGGATCAATTGGCCCCACAGGAAAAATGGCTTCCATGTCGCCCGATGTGAACAATCCTGCTTACCGTGCCGTTACTTTAGACGATCTTGTGGCAGTATATGCCGAACAGACGGAAGCGCTGATGGATGGCGGCGCGGATATCCTGCTGTGCGAAACGGCGTTCGATACACTCAATGTCAAAGCCGCGCTGTTTGCCATCCATAGAGTGTTTGAGCGGCGCGGGCAACAAGTTCCTGTAATGGTGTCGGCAACCATTTCCGATGCCAGCGGACGAATGCTTTCTGGGCAGACCATTGAGGCTTTTCTGTATTCGTTGATGCACTTCCCGTTGTTGAGCGTCGGTATCAACTGCGGGTTGGGTGCACAGCAGATACGTCCCTACCTCGAAGAACTTTCGCGAAAAGCGCCTTTTTATGTCAGCGTTCATCCCAATGCCGGACTGCCCAATCAATTTGGCGGATACGAACAGTCGCCCGACGAAATGACAACTTACATCAAAGACTTCATTCAACAAGGATTAGTAAATATCGTTGGCGGATGCTGCGGAACCACTCCAGCGCATATCGAGCGTTTTGCACAGATAGAAGCCCCTCCCCGTATCCCCCCCCGAAGAGGGGGAGCGCTGCTGCTATCAGGATTGGAGCCGTTGGTCGTCAGCGCTACCTCCTTCCCTTCTGGGGTGGAGCTTTTAATCGGCGAGCGTTGTAACGTTGCCGGTTCCCGCAAGTTTGCACGGCTTATTCGCGAAGAAAAATACGACGAAGCGATCAGCATCGCACGTATGCAGGCAGAAACAGGCGCGCAGGTCATCGACGTGAATATGGACGACGCCATGCTTGACGCTGAAAAGTCAATGACACATTTTCTCAACCTTCTGGCTGCCGAACCCGATGTGGCGCGACTTCCGGTGATGATTGACTCATCCAGATGGGAAGTGATTGAAGCAGGATTGAAATGCCTTCAGGGAAAATCCATTGTCAATTCCATCAGTTTGAAAGAAGGCGAGGACGCTTTCAGCGAAAAGGCAAAGTTGGTACAGCAATATGGCGCAGCGGTAGTGGTGATGGCTTTCGACGAAAAGGGACAGGCAACAGATTACGAGCGCCGTATCGAAATTTGCGAACGCGCTTACCGCATCCTTACTCAGGAAGTCGGTTTTCAGGCAGCAGATATCATTTTCGATCCCAACATTCTTACCATAGGCACTGGAATTGAAGAACACAATAATTTTGCCGTTGACTTTCTGCGGTCTGTACGATGGATCAAAAACAATTTGCCGGGTGCAAGGGTCAGTGGCGGATTGAGCAACTTGTCGTTTGCTTTTCGTGGAAACGATGGGTTGCGCGAGGCGATTCACGCTGTATTCATTCATCACGCAGCGAAAGAAGGTTTGGACATGGCAATCGTCAATACCGGCACTCTGCCTGTGTATGAAGAGATACCGAAAGATTTGCTTGAAGCGATTGAAGCCCTGATTTTTAACCGCCGACCAGATGCCACTGAACGGTTAATGGCGATGACTAATACAGGTAGAGACGCGGCGCGCCACGTCTCTACAGCGCAGTGGCGAGATCAGTTATTGGAAGAACGTATCAAACACGCTGTTATCAAAGGCGTCACCGATTACATTGTAGCCGACATGGAAGAAGCGCGGAAACAATATTTGTCCACGATTACCATTATCGAAGGTCCGCTGATGAACGCCATGAATGAGGTGGGCGATCTCTTTGGCGCCGGAAAGATGTTCCTGCCGCAGGTAGTGAAAAGCGCCCGTGTAATGAAACAAGCCGTAGCGTATCTTCAACCGTTCATTGAGGATGAGAAATCCAAATCGGGCAAGGTGGAGTCGAGGGGTAAAATACTGCTGGCAACCGTGAAAGGCGACGTTCACGACATCGGTAAAAACATAGTGAATGTAGTATTGGCGTGCAACAACTATGAAATCATTGACTTGGGCGTGATGGTTTCCTGCGAAAAAATTATTGCAGCCATTCAGAAATATGATGTGGACATCGTTGGGTTGAGCGGACTGATTACGCCATCGCTTGATGAGATGATACACGTAGCGCGAGAGATGGAAAATAACGGTCTTAAGCAACCGCTGATGATTGGCGGCGCAACGACTTCGAAAATTCATACCGCAGTAAAAATCAAACCCGTGTGTAACAATACAGTGGTGCATGTGAAGGATGCTTCGCGGAGTGTGGGGGTAGCGAGCGCACTGTTAGCCCGCGATCCTGTGTTTATTGAAGAACTTGATGCGGAATATCAACAAATTTGCACCGACTATGCAGTAGAGACGTGGCATGCCGCGTCTCTACAGGATGCTCGCGCCAACAGTTTGAAAATTGACTGGATAAATGAACCGCCCGTTGTTCCTGAAAAGACGGGTTTGTATTTCCGCTGCGATGCTCCCCTTGACGTCATCCGCAAAAAAATCAATTGGAATTATTTTTTTAGTCTCTGGCAACTTAAAGGCCAATTCCCAAAAATATTTGATCATCCTGAACATGCTACAGAAGCCCGTAAACTTTTCAACGACGCCAACCGTATGCTCAACAGGATCATTGAAAACAAGTTGATTACTGCAAATGGCGTTTTCGGTATTTTTCCAGCCAATTCTGTAGGCGATGATATTGAAGTCTATGCAAATAACGGTACAGACGGGGCGCGCCCCGTCTGTACATTCTACAATCTACGTAATCAGACGCAGAAGGGTGGGGGAGAGGCCAATCTTTGTCTTTCGGATTTTATTGCTCCGCGTGATAGCGGTATTGCTGACTGGCTTGGCGTATTTGCCGTTACTGCCGGACTTGGCGTGGATGAGTTAGCAGCGGAATATGAAGCCGCCGGCGACGATTACAGCGCCATCATGGTAAAAGCGCTTGCCGACCGCCTTGCCGAAGCATTTGTCGAATATCTACATCTTGAAGTACGTCGAAAATATTGGAAATACGAAGAATCAAAAATCAAAAATCAAAAATCGAAAATCGAAACCGGCATCCGCGTCTCACACGGTTTCCCTGCCTGTCCCGACCATTCCGAAAAGGCTACGCTCTTCGACCTGATTCATGCCCGTGAACTCGGTATGAACCTCACTGAAACCTTCGCTATGACGCCCGCAGCCACTGTTAGCGGGTTGATATTTGCACATCCGCAAAGCCGGTATTTTTCTGTTGGGAAAATAACCGATGAACAAGTAGCGGATTATGCAGCGCGGAAGGGAGTAGATATGGAAATGATAAGAAAATGGATTTAAAGAATTACATTATTTTGCTTTTGGTATGCTTTTTGTGATTAATACATGTAAATGCTAAAAATCACAGCACAATGAAAAAAACAGTTTTCATAATGATTACACTGATGTTTCCGGCTGCATGCGGAACTTTGAAAACGGTAACCGTAGACCGGTTACAAATGGGTATGACCAGAAAAGAAGAATGATCAATTGATCAGGTATGAGTTTCTGCGCGGACCTGTAAACTATATCCCTCCTCGTCCTCCTATACCGCCAAGGGAACCACTTCCTGTTCGTCCGGAGCCTGTTATGCCTCCACCTACGACTAAACCATCCCCACCGCCATCCACTCCTCCGATCAATCCGGGTAGGCCGCAACAGGTAAATACTCAACCGGAAAGACCCAACAGAACTCCAAACTCCGAAAGCGCCAATCAGGTACAGCCAAGCGAAAGTACACCTCCGGCAACAACCGAAACGAAACGACCAGGAAGAGGGAATGAAAATTCAGGGCAGTCAAGGAGAAGTAATCGTTCGTCAGTAGAAACAAATCAGAGCGAACAAAATGTAGATACAGATTCATGAAATCAAATGGACTGAAAAGATGAAACGTGCTTTGGTAGAAACAGAATATAAAAAGGGCGATATCAATAACTTTTGGGATGAGTAGACATGGAATATTCTGAAAAGAAAACAGCGATTGAAGACCGCAGGCTTATTCGCAAATCATTTCTGTCCGGTAATATCAATGATATAAATGTCGAAGAAGATATTTTCGTTTTCGCGGAAGGGGCGCAACACAAAATAATGCCACTGCACCTCATTTTCCGGATAAAGATATCGAAGTTCCAAACTGACTTTTGAAAGACTGCACATTGATTCGAACATATTAGTACGGAATGTAATAATATCTTCTGGATGGTACCTGTCAAACACTCCAAGTACATCCTGCATGGAATTGATTTCATCGCCATACAACACCTTGCCACCTGTTTCAAAGTCGGTATGTGTATCAACGAATTGTAAGTATTCACGCCATGCTGTTTCCGGTGGCATTTTTGCCAGCGATTCTACCGGAGTGTTCAATTGAAAGCGAAGCATCGTAGCATTCGGGATGCTTTGAATCAGCGTTTCTATGATGTTTTTTTCCATCATCGCTTCTTTGGCCTTTTCTTCTACCATTTCTTCGAGGTGTATCTTGTAGCGGTCTAATTCTTCATTTGTAGAGGTAAGTTCTTCGTTGGTAACTGCCAGTTCTTCATTGCTGGAACTGAGTTCTTCGTTGGCAGATACTAATTCCTCATTGGCGGTGTTGAGTTCATCGGTGCGTTGCTGTACCAAAAGTTCGAGGTTACTTTGGATTTTAACCAATGCAAGTTCATTGTTTTTCTGTTCAGTGATATCGAGAATCAACCAGTCAACCATGGTATAATCCTCTTCAATGGACGGACGGCACGCTATACGATGCCATCTTAGATCATTTTCGGAACGGAAGAATCGTATTTCCGCTGTGAAGACGGTAAGAGAGCGCATACTTTCGAACAAACGGTTGGCGAGCGGACGCCGGTCGTCGTCATGGATATTCATGAATACCATTGCAAAGTTGTCTCTGGCATCCTCCGGCGGCGCATCCGAAACTAATGACAAGTCGTCGCTTGCATACATAAATTCCAAATGTTTAAACCATCCCTTTTGGGCATTGGGAAGCGACAATATTTCTGTTTTTAATCCCACCCTGAGCAAATAACCGTTAGGGATATTCTTAACGAGGGTTTGCAGGCGCACTTTTTCTTTGATCACTTCTTTTGTTCTTTCTTTCACCATTTCTTCGAGTTGCGTCCTGTAGCGGTCTAACTCTTCATTAGCGGCGACAAGTTGTTCATTGGTCACTGCCAGTTCTTCATTGCTGGAGGTGAGTTCTTCGTTGGCGGATACTAATTCTTCGTTAGCGGAATTGAGTTCGTCAGTACGTTGCTGTACCAGGAGTTCGAGGTTTTCACGATATTTGGCCAGCTCGGCTTCTATTCGTTTTCTGGCGTCAATATTTCTGGTAACACCAATTATTTGAGACAGTTCACCTTTTTTGTCGGTCAATATCTGCATCGAAGTTTCTAACCACAACTCCAAACCGTCTTTGCCGAATGCCAGAAATTCTTGATTGATACTGTCAAGTATGCCAGTTTCATAATACTTTTTTACTGTTTGTTCGAAAAGATCTTCAGCTTCTTTTTTAGATTGCGGCGAAACAACATCAGTTAATTTTTTTTGACAAAATTCCTCATTTGTATAACCTGACAATTCAAACAAAGCGCCTGTTACAAACGTGTATTTGAATGTCTTAAAGTCGGCTATCCAGAATATGTCCTTTGTGTTGTCCGAAATAAGTTTGAGTTTGCTTTGGCTCTCAGCCAATGCTGTTTCATAGTTTTTGCGTTCGCTGATGTTCAAGATAATGCCGTCCCAAACAATTCCCGTTTCTTCGCGGCGCGGACGCGAGAAAATGTGCAGCCAGCGTTCACCTGCGCGGACTTCGACGTCAATGTCGTTCATATTCGTGACGCTGTTGTCGATGGTTTGCAATAACAACGGCAGATCGTCCGGATGTATGTAGGCGAATAATTTATTGATATTTGCCAGAATAGCATCGGGGGCAATTCCTGTTACCGATTCCCAGGTTGCGCCGACATACAAAATACGCATCTGGCGCGTTGTGTTGTGACGAACAATTTGAAAAAGAGCGCCGCCGGGGATATTGTCGTTGAGCATTTGCAGGCGGTTTTTCTCATGTATCAATTGTCGTTCCGCTTCAATGCGGTGCGTAATATCCAGCAGGGTTCCGTCGGCATAAATCAATGAATCTTTGCGATGCAGACTTGCCGAAACCTGTAGCCACCGGGTACGGCCGTCAACGATAAAACGGGTTTCGATGTAAAAATTTCTTAATCTTCGTACACTTTCGTCAATTGCCTGTATCACAAGCGGTAAATCGTCGGGGTGCACTGCGTCGAATACCTTATCAGCATCGTTGATGGCTACATCGCCCGGAATACCGGTTATCGATTCCCACGAACCGCTCACATACGAAAAACATAAATGATTTAATTTTGTGTCATCGACAACCTGGAAGAGAGCGACATCAGGGAGATTATTGCCCAACGCTTCAATACGTTCTTTTTCTTCAATGATATTCTGTTCGGCTAATTTAAGTTCCGTAATATCCCTTATGGCGCCGATGAGGTGCAGTGGATAGCCTTTTTCGTTGCGGATGGTCGAACAGATATCGTGAATATATGCATATTCGCCGTTTTTCTTCATGATCCGGTACTCGACATTGAAGTGAGTTTTGCCGCTGCGGTCGAGCAGATGTCTGAAATAAGCCTCCTGCGCCTTGTGTTTGTCGTAGGGATGCAGCCTTTCGCTCCAGCAATTCAATTCGTTAGGGAAATCGTGTTCATCCGAAAAACCGAGTATTTTCCTGAACTGGTCGGAAAAGATGTAGGATAATTCAGGGTTTTCAGTGCCTGCATTGACAACATTCACCGTCCACAAGCCTGATTTGGACGCATCCATGAGCAGCGACAACCGGATGTTGTTTTCTTCTGCTTCCATGGTTTTACGTAGCAGTTCTTCCTGCATCGCTTCATAATGTTCCTTTTCTTTAAGTTCATCCTGCGCCTGTTGAAGTTGTGTTTTCAATTGACGGATTTCGTCCTCTAATTGCGCAATACGTAAGTCTGTCTTGCTCATTTCTAATGTTGCCCTTTTCATACTATATTTACTTTATGGAATTACAAGACAAATGTACAATATTTTCCGCACATTTTTTATTTTTTTTTAGATTTTACACCGCATATTTTTTCATGATATTTATAATTTTAGAATAATCAACGGGTATTTCGACGGTTGAACTGTGTAGCTGGTGTTGTATCAAATGCGAGTATTTTTCCTTTTTGCCGGGAATATGAAGCGTTAAAGGCAAGTTGGGGCGCAGGTTTTTGATATAACGGATACTGTCGGTTTTTTCGTTGTCGAACAGTGATGCGTTTGCAATAACCACGTCGATGGATTTGGTTTGCGCAACAAGATCGCTCCATTGTTGCAGCGTTTCGGCACGGATAACGGTTGCACCTGTTGCAGAAACCAGCTTTTCGAAATACTTGAATTTCATGAACGACGGCTCAACCACTAATACCGATTTGTCGCTAAACGGTTTGTTCCTGTCATGCGGAACCTGTATATCTTCGAATAGATGCGCTTCTTCAGGAATAATGGGCAGATAGGGGATTGTGAAGTAGAACGTCGCGCCTAATCCTTCGGTTGATTCAACCCACATTTTGCCCCCCATTATATGTACCAGGCTGCGCGATATGGTTAATCCAAGACCGGTTCCACCGTATTTGCGGTTTCTATCAATTTCGGCCTGGCGAAAACGTTCAAAAATAATATTCTGTTGGCCGGGTAATAATCCGATACCGGTATCTTCGACCACAAATTCGAGCTGGTCGGGCGCCGATAGCCGGTATCCGAAACGAATGAATCCCTTGTCGGTAAACTTGACAGCATTACTTATCAGATTGTTGAATACTTGACGCAAGCGTATCGTATCAATATAAATCATACACTGGTGAATAAATTCACTATTATCAAGCACCAGTTCAATGTGTTGCTTTTTGCCGGCTCGAAGGTAGGTATCAAATAACATCTGCAACTCTTTCATCAGTTTGTTGAGTTGAATGGGAATGGGGCAGATGGTCATTTGTTGGGCTTCAATTTTGGAAATATCGATGATGTCGTCGATGATTTTTGCCAATTGTTTGCTGCTGTTGTTGATTACATTGATGTAATCCTTCCGTCGCGAAGGGGTGAGATAATCGGAATCGATAAACCGCAGGAATCCGACAATACCATTCAGCGGTGTGCGAATTTCATGCGACATGTTGGCCAAAAATGCCGATTTGAGGTTGTCGGATTCTTCAGCTTTTTCTTTAGCGTGAATCAGTTCTGCGGTTCTTTGTTCTACCATCTGTTCCAATTCCGTGCGGTATTGCACCAATTCCTTTTCATACTCCATTCGGGTTTTCATTTCATCGGCTAACTGTACATTCTTGGTATTCAGTTCTTCGTTGGTGGCGTACAGTTCTTCATTGGCAGCGCACAGTTCTTCGTTTGAGGCAATGAGTTCATCGGTGCGTTCCTGCACTAACAGTTCGAGGTTTTCGCGATATTGGACTAATTCGGATTCTGCTTTTTTCCGTTCGGTGATGTTAGCACCAATTTGCAAATGCACCATTCGCCCGTCAATCCATTCTACGGCTGTGTCCCAGTAGGAATACCATTCATTGTCTGTGTTCTTTTGCTCCCACAGGTAGGGGGCTGTTGGGTGTTTGCGCTCATCGAGCAAATGTTTCTTCGGGCAAAATTCGCATGGGGCAGTCTTGCTTTTTTGTATTACTTTCCAGCATGTCTGTCCATCAATTTCACCAAACATTTCCCTGGCTTTTTTGTTGGCAAAAAGAACTGTATAATTTTCAAAATCGATCACCAAAATATGGAATTCTATATTATCAAGCACCGTACACATGACCTTATGCGAACGCGCCAACTCATAGACTTTCTGTTCTACCATTTCTTCGAGTTGTGTCCTGTATCTATTCAGTTCTTCGTTGGTAGCATACAGTTCTTCGTTATTGGCAGAGAGTTCTTCATTGGCCGTGTTGAGTTCATCGGTACGTTTCAGTACTAAATATTCGAGATTTTCGCGGTATTGGTCTAATTCGACCTCGATTTTTTTTCGTTCAGTGACGTCGGTGATAATACCGTCCCAAATGATGACATTATCTTCTTGACGCGGGCGCGATACGATGTGCATCCAGCGGTCGCCAAAACGGACTTCGATTTTGTGGATGCTCATTGCCCGGGCGCTGTCTTCGATGGATTTCAGAAAAAACGGAAAATCTTCGGCAGGTATCGTGGAGAATATTTTTGTAATGTCGGTCATGGCAATATCGGCGGCAATTCCTGTCACCGTTTCCCACGTGCCGCTGATATACGACAAGCGCATTTGGCGTGTCCGGGTGTCGCGCACAAATTGAAACAGGGAACTGTTGGGGAGATTGTCGCCCAGCATTTGCAGACGTTTTTTCTCAGCTTCCAGTTCACGTTCTGTTTCTTTGCGACCGGAAATATTGGTCATGATGCTGTCCCAAATGGTGAGCGCCCCTTCGCGACGCGGGCGGGCCACAACATGAATCCAACGATCGCCAAGGCGGGCTTCGAACACATGGTCGGTCATTGTCCGGGCGCTTTCTTCGATGGATTGCATCAAAACGGGCAAATAGTCGGGTTCTATCCTGTCGAACACATTTGAGACGTCTGTCAGGGCAGCTTTTGCAGTAATTCCCGATACGGTTTCCCATGTACCGCTGACATACAACACACGAATTTGACCGGTGCGCATGTCACGTGAAAATTGAAAGAGCGTACTGCCGGGCAAATTATCGCCCAACATCTGTAAGCGGTTCTTTTCGTTTTCTAATTCCCGTTCAATTTTTTTTCGGTAGGTAATATCGGTGATGACACTGTCCCAAACAATTAAGGCGCCGTCTCTGCGTGGTTGCGACGACATTTTTAGCCAACGTGTGCCCCGATTTACGGTAGTACGAAAATCAATGTGAAAATTTCTCATTGATTGGGCGCTGTCGTCGATAATTTGCATCACCGACAGGAAATCTTCGGGATGAATCATGGCGAAAACGGCATCAATACTGGTCATGGCTACCTCGTTTGCAATTCCCGTCACCACATTCCATCCCCCTCCAAGGTAGGATACACGCATTTGTCCCGTTTTGACGTCGCGCACAAATTGAAAAAGCACACTGTCAGGAATGTTGTTGCCCAACGATTCCAGACGTTCCTTTTCAACCAGCAATTTTTGTTCGTTTTTCTTTCGAGCGGTCACATCGATCAGATAGTTATCAGTAATAACGTGATCGCCTTCGCGACGGGGATAGGATGATACTTGAAACCAGCGTGTTTTTTTCGATACAGGATGATGATATCGAATGTCTATACTGTATTTTCCCTTAGCCTCATCTGATTCGTGGATATTCTGTATCAGTTGCTTATCGTCATCCGGTATGTTGACGAAAAAATTCCGCAAGTCGGCCAATGTATGTTCAGCCGGCACACCTGTCAATTTCTCCCACGTGCCGCCGACGAAATCAAAATTCATTTTCCCGGTTTGCATGTCTCTCACCGTGCGGCACACTGTGCCGTCGGGTATATAATCAGAGGATTGCATCCGGTCTTTTTCATCTGTGTTAAACACCATATCACCAATTTTCATAAAGTATTTTATATTAATACAACAAAAATTGGAAAGCGGGTAGGTTCAAATGAAAAAAAAGTTTTGAATTACACAATCTTTGAAATTGCATCAATAAATGCTTCTGCTGAAGCAGTGATCACATCGGTATTTGCAGAAAATCCGTAATATATATTGCTCTGGTTTTCGACCTGCACATGAACTTTACCCAGATCATCGCTACCACGGGTGATTACCTGTACGAGATATTCCTCAAGCGTTACCTTTCGGTGAATGAGTTGCCGTATGGCATTGAATGATGCATCTACCGGCCCGCTGCCTTGCGAGGTGGCAGTACAAACTTCGCCGTCGATGTTGAGTTGAACAGTAGCCATCGGGATACTCGACTTTCCGCAAACCACCTGCAAATATTTTAGCTTGATGCGGCGTTTCATTTCGTTTTGTCCTACGCCAACAATCACGCGCAGGTCTTCGTCAGAAATATCCTTTTTACGGTCGGCCAATTTCAGGAATTTGTCGTATGCGTCGTCCAATTCTTCGGAATTGAGTTTGTAACCAAGGCGTTCGAGGTGATGGCTCAATGCGTGTCGTCCGCTGCGAGCGGTGAGCACGATGGACGATTCGTTGATGCCCACGTCGGCAGGATTCATGATTTCGTAACTTTCTCGGTTTTTCAGTACGCCGTCCTGATGAATGCCCGACGAGTGCGCAAAGGCGTTGCGCCCTACTACCGCCTTGTTGGGCTGCACGGGCATACGCATCAGTGTCGACACCAACCGTGAAGTGCGGTAAATAGCCAGTGTATTAACGTCGGTATGAACCGGCATGTTCTTACGGCTTTTGATGGCCATCACCACTTCTTCGAGTGCGCTGTTGCCCGCCCGTTCGCCAATACCGTTGATGGTTACCTCTGCTTGACGCGCACCGTTGAGGATACCCGAAATGGTGTTAGCAGTAGCCATTCCCAGATCGTTGTGGCAATGAGTTGAAACTATGGCTTTGTGAATGTTTTTTACATTTTCCATCAGAAAACGTATTTTACCGCCGTATTCATCGGGCGTGCAATAACCCGTCGTATCGGGGATGTTCACCACAGTGGCTCCTGCCGCGATGACTGCTTCAATGACTTGTGCGAGATATTCATTTTCGGTACGTCCGGCGTCTTCTGCGTAAAATTCAACGTCTTCGACATATTTTTTGGCATATTTCACACAGGCGATGGCGCGTTTCAGGATTTCCTCCTGTGTAGAGTTGAATTTATGGGTAATATGATACCACGACGTACCGATACCGGTATGTATTCGCTTGTTTTTTGCGAAATGAAGCGCATCGGCAGCAACGTCGATATCTTTTTCCACCGCGCGGGTGAGTGCGCAAAGCGTTGGGCGGGTTATAACTTTAGATATTTCAACTATCGAATTGAAATCACCGGGACTTGAAATCGGAAATCCGGCTTCGATCACATCAACGCCCAACTCGTCGAGCGCTTTGGCAACTTCAATTTTTTCCAGCGTATTCAACTGGCATCCTGGAACTTGTTCGCCATCACGGAGCGTTGTGTCGAAAATAAACAGTTTGTCATTCATGATTACTTTTTTTATAGATTAAACAATGATTTAAAATGATTTACATAACAAAACAAAAAAGCCATCCTCTGGTTGAGAATGGCTTCGAGTGCTCTAAACTATTAAATTTTTAAATTTAAATTTGTAATTCATTGCATACCATCCCCGATCGCTTACCGTTGAGAAGTAGAGCGAGGCTGTTAAGTCCGAGGATTTTATTGCAATTCATTAACAAAATTTTATATGAAAAAAATCTTGACAAAGATATGAATTTTTTATTATGCAACAAAAAATTTTACGAAGTTTTTCATCATTGTACGAAATTTGAATAATTTGACGTACCTTTGCATTTTTTTAAATTGTTACCATGAGTGGAATAGAAGCCTTTATTTTAGGCATTATACAAGGATTGACCGAATTTTTGCCTGTAAGCAGCAGTGGACATTTGATTATTGGCAAAGAACTTTTAGGGGTACAAGTAAACCCTGAGGCTGAAACTACTTTCGAAGTACTTGTTCATTTCGCCACAGTGTTGAGCACGATTTGTGTTTTTTGGAGTGAAATATGGAAATTGTTGCAAGGTCTGTTTAAATTCCGGATGAATGAGGAAACGAAATATTTGATAAAAATCTGCATTTCAATGATTCCAGTGATCATCGTGGGTCTTTTTCTTGAGAAACAGGTGGGGGCGGTTTATGGAAAAGGTGCAGTGGTACTGGTAGGAGGTATGCTGATTATTACCGCCGTCCTGTTGTCGTTAACACATTATGTGAAATTCAAGGAGCGGAGGAATATATCCTATCTGGATTCGCTTATAATCGGCGTCAGTCAGGCAATTGCAGTACTTCCGGGTCTTTCGCGTTCAGGGATTACCATTTCGACCGGTTTGTTACTGGGCAACAGAAAAGAGGACATTGCCCAATTTTCATTTCTGATGGTGCTTGTGCCTATTTTGGGCAAAGCCATTCTGGACATATTGCGTGGTGATTTTTCACAGGAAGTATCGGGAATACCTGTACAGGTAATGATGATAGGGTTTGTGGCGGCTTTCATTTCCGGTTGGCTTGCCTGTAAAGCGATGATTGCCTTAGTGAAACGAAGTAAATTGATTTATTTTGCCATATATTGTGCCATAGTAGGCGCCATTGCGCTCATTTGGCAAATCTTTGTATAGAAGGAGGATGCAGCAGAACGAAACGCTTGTTCCACTGTTTCACCCGGCGGTTTCGACGCCCGAAAATTTTATCACAGGACTGATTGTTTTGATTGATAAACCGCTTTGGTGGACATCATTTGATGTAGTGCGAAAATGTCGCAATATCATCACACACAGGCTAAAAGTTAAGAAATTGAAAGTGGGCCATGCAGGAACACTTGATCCGTTGGCTACAGGTTTGATGGTCATTTGTACCGGAAAGGCTACCAAACGCATCAATGAATGGATTGATGCTGAAAAGGAGTATGTGGCAACCATAGAAATGGGACGTACCACTCCGTCATACGACCTCGAAACCGGGACTGACGGTTCGTTCCCTACAGAACATATTACCCGCGAATCGTTTGAAGCATCGCTTCGTACTTTTCTCGGAGAAACGCAACAAGCGCCACCGTTATTTTCGGCAAAATATTTGCAGGGGAAAAGAGCATATACCTTTGCACGAAAAGGCTCGGATATCGAATTGCCTCCGCAGCAGGTGTTTATCAGTGAGCTGGAAATCATCCGTTTTGATATGCCCGTTGTAGAAGTACGTATGCGTTGCAGCAAAGGCACTTATGTAAGAGCCTTCGCACGTGACATTGGTATAGCAAACCAAAGTGGAGCCTGTTTAGTGGGTTTACGAAGGACGGCTACCGGTGGTTTTCGAGTTGAAAAGGCCATGTCGCCAGAGTTGTTTGAACAAATTGTATCACAGTTATAATATCAAAATCATTCATGAGACTTTCACAGTACAAATTCTATCTACCACCGGATTTGATTGCCAAGTTTCCGGCGCCGGTCAGAGACGAGTCACGGTTGATGGTTATCAACCGCAAACATAATCATATCGAACATCGAATATTTAAAGACATTATCGACTATTTCGGTGAGGGCGATGTGATGGTTTTCAACAATACCAGGGTGTTTCCTGCACGCTTGTATGGCAATAAGGAAAAAACAGGCGCACAGATTGAAGTTTTTCTCTTGCGTGAACTAAATTCCGAACAACGCTTGTGGGATGTATTGGTTGATCCTGCTCGCAAAATTCGAATCGGCAACAAACTCTATTTCGGCGATAATGATAATATGGTGGCTGAGGTGATCGACAACACCACTTCTCGAGGCCGTACCCTTCGGTTTCTGTTCGACGGAGGCTACGATGATTTTAAAACAGAGCTTTATTCGCTGGGAAAGACGCCGTTGCCTAAATTCATCAAACGCGAAGTAACGCCTGATGACAAGGAACGTTATCAGACTATTTTTGCCCGATACGAAGGCGCCGTAGCTGCACCTGCCGCAGGGCTACATTTTAGCCGGGAATTATTTAAACGGTTCGAAATTAAAGGCATTGACCGTACTGAAATAACACTTCACATGGGGCTTGGCAACTTTCGCAGTGTGGATGTTGAAGATCTCACCAAGCACAAAACGGATTCAGAACAATTTATTATACCCGAAGAAACGGCAAATATCGTGAATGCCGCAAAAGTACGGAAATCGGAAGTATGTGCCATAGGCGCTACAGTTCTTCGTGCTTTGGAAAGCTCGGTTTCGACTTTCGGAATGTTGAAACCTGCTGATAGTTGGACAAACAAGTTTATTTTCCCGCCCTACGAAGTCTGCGTGCCTACAAGTGTTGTCACCAATTTCCACTTGCCCATGTCCATCATGATGATCATGGTATCGTCGTTCACAGGGCATGAACTGCTGATGGATATATACGATCAGGCGGTCAGGGAAAAATATCATTTCGGCCCTTATGGCGATGCCATGTTAGTTTTGTAAATATCTAGGAGATTATGAAAGTATTAGGAATGGGCAATGCTCTGGTCGACATCATGACCGAACTTCCTGATGACAGTCTTTTGGAAGAGTTTGACCTGCGAAAGGGCAGTATGCAATTGGTAGACAAGGATTTTTCGAACCTTGTTTTGGACAGGATTCAGCAATACAAAAAAAATGAAATTTCCGGCGGTTCAGCGGCAAACACTATTTGCGGGTTGGCTGCAATGGGTATCGAAACCGCATTTATCGGAAAGGTGGGAAGAGACCGTCTGGGAGAAATCTTTGAAAAAGATTTGGTTCGCAACGGCATTCAGCCGTTGTTGCAATACAGCCGCAACGAGACAGGTCATGCGCTGGCATTGGTTAGTCCCGATGGTGAACGAACATTTGCAACATACTTGGGCGCTGCAGTGGAACTGGAGCCAGGCGATCTCAGTTCAGAGATGTTTCAGGGTTACTCCCATTTCTATATTGAGGGCTACCTGGTGCAGCATCATGAATTGATCAGGCGTGCAGTGGAACTGGCTAAAGAGAATGATATGGACGTTATTCTTGATTTGGCCAGTTACAACGTAGTGGAGGACAACTTTGATTTTCTGCATTTTCTGGTGAAGGAATATGCAGATGTAGTTTTTGCCAACGCCGACGAGGCACGCGTGTATTCCTGCGGGAAAAACCCTGTGGACGCCCTGGCAGAGATTGCTAATGATTGCCTGATTGCCGTTGTGAAAACCGGTAAGGATGGTTCGTTGATTCAAAACGGAAAACTGGTATTCAGAGTTCAGGCTACCAGGGTGCACTGTATTGATACCACCGGCGCCGGAGACCTATATGCTGCCGGATTCCTGTACGGGATGCTCAGCGGTTTGAGTTTGCCTCTCTGTGGTGAAATAGGTTCCATCCTTGCTGGAAAAGTAATCGAAATCATCGGGGCAAGAATACCTTATACAACCTGGTTGACAATAAAAGATATTGTTAAGCAGGTAACTTATAAACAATTGATTTTTTGAAGTTTTGAATCTTTGAATGCCGAATTTGTAAAAAGCAGCCCATCGCTAAAAGAATGTCCAAAACCGGATATGCCCGAATACGCATTTATCGGCCGGTCGAATGTGGGCAAATCATCGCTTATCAACATGCTGTGCATGAACGGAAATTTGGCCAAAACATCGGCAACACCGGGAAAAACAAGGCTTATCAATCATTACCGGGTTAACGGTAGTTGGTATTTAGTAGATTTGCCCGGTTATGGTTATGCAAGAGTTTCAAAAAACATGCGCAGGGATTTTGAAAAAATATTGTTCAACTACCTGTGCAAACGCGAGAACCTGTATTGTGTATTTGTATTGATTGATTCACGTATTCCGCCGCAAGTCATCGATATGGAGTTTATTAACCGGCTGGGCGAATTACAGATACCTATTGCCATCGTGTTTACCAAAACTGACAAAACAACGCAAAAACAATTGAATGACAATACCAAAGCATTTATGAACGAAATGCTGAAAAACTGGGAAGAGTTGCCGTCATGCTTTTTTACCTCGTCTACTACCAGGCGGGGACGGGAAGAAATTCTTGAATTTATCACAAGCGCTATTTCTTCGTCAGAGAATAAAAAGGGCTGTCCTATCGAACAGCCCTTTCAATAGTCAATTATCAATTATCACTTTCCCCACTTCTGTCCACATAATGCGTATGCAGCAATTCGTGTGACAGGTGTCCTCCCGGTTTGCCAAGATAGTTTTTGTATATCGCGGTGATGGAGGGATTGAGGTGCGACTGGCGGAGTGTTTTGCCTTCGTCTTCGGTGTAGATGGCTTTCATACGCTTCGTGCGCACATCGGGGTCGTCGCTGCGGGGTTGACCGCCGCCACAGATGCAACCGCTGGGGCAACCCATCACTTCGATGAAATGATAGGGCGACGTTCCCGCTATGATTTGCTCCATCAGGATTTTTGCGCCTGCTAAACCGCTGGTGACCGCCACTTTCGCTTCAAAACCTTCGAACATTTTGTATTCGGGAAGAACGTTCTCGAATTTCAGCGTTGCATCCTTGATTTGGTCGAGACCGACAATCGGGGTTACATGCAAGTCTTCGAACGGTAATTCTCTGCCGGTGATGATGACGTACACCGTCCGGATCGCCGCTTCCATAACGCCTCCGGTAACGCCGAAGATGTCGGCGGCGCCGGTGGATTGTCCCAGCGGGTCGTCGAACGGTTCGTCTTCGAGGCTGCGGAAGTCAATGCCGGCTTGCTTGATCATTTGTCCCAACTCGCGGGTGGTGAGCACGGCGTCGACATTGCGAATGCCTCTGTTTTCCATTTCCTCGCGTGATATTTCAAACTTTTTCGCCGTACAAGGCATGATGGATACCGTGTATATCTTCGCGGGGTCTATACCAAGGGTTTCGGGGTAATAGGTTTTCGACAAAGCGCCCAGCATCATGTGCGGCGATTTGCAGGTGGACAGATGCGCCAAAAGTTGCGGATAATACGATTCCACGTATTTTATCCAGCCC
>Ga0209737_10000884_pt1 | contig 22842 bp, 6 predicted proteins | sample TergutCu122P3_FD_187284 | JGI IMG/M metagenome (GOLD analysis project Ga0209737, IMG submission 187284) | Cubitermes ugandensis P3 segment gut microbial communities from Kakamega Forest, Kenya - Cu122 P3 (SPAdes) (version 2) | ecosystem: Host-associated > Arthropoda: Insects > Digestive system >...
CCCACCGGCATTGACCTGCGCGAGCAGAAGATTACCCTTCCTCTGATTTGCGCATTAAAAAATGTTGACGACAATAAGCGAAAAGAAATTATAGACAAGGTGCGAAAAGCAGCCAAAAATTCCCGCACTGCAGCCCAAGTTATAACCTTCGTCAAGCAGCATGGCGGAATAGAAATGGCTCAAAGCATTTTGCAAAAACACATTGATGAAACTATGTCTATACTTTTATCCTATCCCGAAAGTGCAACCCGCCAAAACTTAATTAACATCGCTCAATATTTAGCTAAGAGAGAAGTGTAATCCGTGAAGCGATTTGTTTAGTAACGAGTGGCAAGATACCTCCCTACATTCGCACATCTCACATTCTCACATCTCACATCTCACATCTCACATCTCACATCTCACATCTCACATCTCACATCTCACATCTCATATCTCACATCTCATATCTCACATCTCACATCTCATATCTCATATCCTGATACTTGATACCTGATACCTATCACTTAATCACCGCGCCGTCAATCAGGTTCTGCGCTTGTTTTTCGGCTTCGTCGTTCAGTTGTTGGGCTTTCTTTTCAGCCTCCTCTTTCAGCTTCTGGGCTGATGCTTCTGCCGCTTTCACTGCTGCTGCTTTAGCAATAGCATTAGAGGTTTTATTTGCCTCGTCAATTAATCGCTGCCCCTGTTTTTCGGCTTCGGCAATGAGTTGCTCGCCTGTTTTTCGGGCTTCTTCCCTAATCTTTTCAGCCTGTTTCAATACTTCTTCGCTAATCGCTTTGTTAGCCTCTTCTTTAGCCGCACCTACTGCCTGATTGACCATGTCTTTGGTATTTAATTCTATCTTCGGATCTTTGAAAGTCCCCTTGATGGTTGCACTCGCCACAAGTTTGCCTATAGCGCCGGTCAAAGTGTTTTCCGGCAGGTCAATATTGCATTTATAGTCTATACTCTGGTCGAGGCCTGTAGAGCCGAAGAAGTTTAATTTTCCAATGCCGGTATTCACATCAAAGGGCTTGGTGTGTACGCGACCTTCCTTTACCTCAAAATCAATTTTCAAATCCTTGGTCGAAAGGGTAGAGAGTTTATCATTATTCAGGGCTTTAGCCAAAGCGTTCAGCGCCGTCACATCTTGCACCCTCACATCTTGCGACAACAACAGACCGGCAGCCGCCAAAGTTTGCAAATTGGGCGACATACTTTCATTCAAAGTAGTATTCAAATTAAATTTCATTGAATAAACCCCGTTCATGTTTTCAAAAATGGGGCTTAGTTGCCTTATCAAGTCTAAGGTTTTATAGGTTTCGGCAAATGATGCGTTTTTAATATCTATGCCCATATTTACCTCCGGGTTTTTCGGGTCTTTAGCCGTGCTGTAGTAACCGTTCAATACAATGGCGCCGGCGAGAGCGTTGGAAGAAAGGTTTTTCAAATCAAGTTTGCCGTCTCTTACTATAATTTGTCCCTCGGTATTTTTTATATTCAACTTGTCGAATATAACTTCTTTCAGTTTTGCCGTCATGGTAAAATCAATGTTTTTAGGCACGATGAAAACGCTCATGGCAGTGGTGTCGGCAGTGGTTTCTTCCGCTGCGGCATTGCCCATAAAATCGTTCAAATTCAAATAATCGGATTTTATATTTAATGCGCCTTTCAAGGTGGCATCGGACAAAACGTAAGGAATAAAATTTTCTAAACGACCATTAGCGGCAATATCATTTTTTCCAATAATTACATTCATTTCGCTTAACTCAACATATCGCGGAGAAAATTGCAGCGATGCTTTATCAATCTGCACATCGGGCATGTCGGCTGATTTATAGCGCATGTTGCTCAATTGCAAAAGTCCCGATGCCGATACATTTTCGTATTGATTTTTTTCTATCTGCGACATTTTAAAGCCGAAGTTTAAAGCCGCCGTCAGCAAGCCGTTCAGCGAGGTGCCTTCTTCCAAAGGATATACTTCTTTTAAATGGTTGAAATCAATTTTTCCGTTTACAGCGCCTTTTATTGACATATCGCTCACAGGCGTGGCTATTGACAAGGTTGCATTAAAAGGGTTTCCTGCCATTTCGATATGGAATTTGCGTACATCAATTTTGGTAAGGTCGGCTATTCCGCCGGGGTTGGCTATTTGTATGTCAATGCCAACATTGTCCACCGATTTTGGCAATCCAGGATATTGGAAACGCCCCTTGTCCACCAAGAGTTTTACATCAAACATCGGCAGTTGCTCGTTCACCATCTTTCCCTTGGCTAATGCGCCCAACTGCACATTGCCCGAGGCTTGCAATCCCGCAAAATCTTTGGCATAGATAGCAGGAATTAACGATAAAAGCTGTTTGAAATCAATTTTTGAACTGTTCAACTGCAAGTCCATTTCATAACCCTCGTCAAGCACCGCCACCCAGCCGTCAATGCCTGCTTCGATAGCATTCAGGCGTATGCTGTTTTTGTCGAAAGTGTATTTTCCGTTTTTCAGGTCGGCATTAATATTTAGGAGCAGTTCGATTTTCGCCTTGCTTAAATAGGGAATGCCGCTCATGGAAAAGTCCAGCGCCTTAATCGCAACATCGCTTTTAATGGCAGTCTGTTCGGCTGTCATATCGCCCGAAAGCGAAAGTTGCAGGCTGTTGATGGCTGCCGACATGTTAGCCGCCTCGTCTCGATAAAAAATATTTGCTTTGTTGATGGTGAAATTTTTTAACGATAATTTTATGGAACTTGAAGTGGTATCTTCGGGCGCAGGGGTTTCGGCTTCATCACTCGCTTTCATGATATCCCAGTTGGCTTTGCCGTCTTGCAAAACAATAGCGTTCACCATAGGTTGGTCGAGCAATATCTTGGAAATTTCATAACCCGAACTGCCAAAAATACTTGCAAGATTTACCGTTACCGAAATTTTATTCGCAAAAACCAGGGTGTCGCCTTCAAATTCATTCTGCCCGATAATTGATAAATCGTGCAGGCTAATCGTTGCTTTGGGGAAATTGCGGATAAAACTCAGGCTTAACTTATCGAAATCCAAGGTGGCGTTTAGTTGTTTGTTCGCTTCTTTTTTTACAAATTCAATTATTTTTCCCTGAAAAACAAAGGGTAAAATCAATAAAAGCAGCAATAAACTCAGCAGACTGAGACCTGTAATTTTTAGTAATTTTTTCATAAAAACGAGAGATTAAAAGAGTTGTACTTAATTTAGAAAGGGTAAAGGTAGGAATTTTTCGTGAATGTTGTTTTTTCGGGAAATACCTTTTTTTGAATTGGCAAAAACTTTTCAAATTCGCTTTTTCTCTTTGCCATTTAAAATATTTTCTATAACTTGCCGTCTCATAAATAATTCAAGTTGATTTTTATTAAATTTAACAATTGCTAAATGAGTATCGCTGAAATAGAAGAAGCCATCGTAGCGGAGTTTGAAATATTCACCGACTGGATGGAAAAGTATGAATATCTCATCGAACTGGGGAAAGCGCTTCCGGCTTTTGACCCTGAGAACAAAACCGAACAGCGGCTGATAGAGGGGTGCCAATCGCGGGTATGGCTTGCCGCCACCTACGATAAAGGTATAGTCTATTTTACGGCTGATAGCGACGCCATTATTACCAAAGGGATCATATCCTTGTTGGTTCGCGTACTTTCGGGACATACGCCGCAGGAAATTCTTGATGCGCCTTTGGATTTTATCCATAGGATAGGCTTGAAAGAAAACCTTTCTCCTACCCGTGCCAACGGCTTGCTGTCAATGGTAAAGCAAATGAAACTCTACGCTTTGGTATTCCAACAACAAGAGCAAAAATAAAGAAGATGGTAAGTACCGCCTATATATTATTAGGCAGCAACATGGGGAATAAACTCCGGCTGTTGCAAGAGGCGGCTGCATTAATTGACGGCTTAGCCGGAAAAATTATTCAATACTCCTCTCTCTACGAAAGCGAGCCTTGGGGTTTCGATGCCGAAGAGTGGTTTATTAACCAAGCGGTCGCCATCCAAACATTTTTATCGCCTGAGCAGCTACTGCAAACCACGCAGGGCATTGAGCGGACGTTGGGAAGGAGCAGTCGGCAGTGCGCAGTATGCAGTATGCAGTATGCGGTTGGCAGTCAGCAGTACGCATCGCGAGCTATTGATATAGATATTCTTTTTTACGATGAAGTTGTTATCAACACTCCCGAATTAACCATTCCACACCCCTTGATACAGGAGCGGTTATTTACCTTGCAACCCTTAGCTGAAATTGCAGCAACATTTGTTCACCCCGTATTCAAGAAAACAATAGCTACGCTTTTGAAAGAATGTGGGGATAGGGGTTGTGCGAGGAAGATGTCTTAGTTAATTTTTAAACCCAAATTCCACTACGCTCCATACGGGGTTATTAACCTTACGTCCTTCCGGGACGAGAGCAATAAAATTTACCCTGCTTAGCATTTTGTTGTCTAATTTTTCGACCTTTACTGAATATCCCAAAATACAATAATTCAGTTGCTTGTGCCTGTTTTTTCTAATGCGTAGTGTTAGAAAAAAAACGACGTTTGTCATTTTTTTGCAGAATACAATATAATTGCTTACCTTTGCCACAATCAAACAATAAATCTCCCTAATCATTATGAATATGGAACAATTACACATTCAATTCTCCTCTTTGAAAAAGAGGGCAATTAATTTTCAATGGCGGTGCCTCATCTTGCTTTTTGCTTTCAGCCTTCTATTATCCGGCACGGCTGCTGCCCAATTTGCCGGCGGCAACGGCACAAGTAGCAACCCTTACCTTATTACCACAGCGGCGCAACTTGACGCTGTGCGGAACAACCTTTCCGCCCATTATAAGTTAGGCAACAACATTGACCTTACCGCCTACCTTGCTTCCGGCGGCGATGGCTATGCCCAATGGGGCGACGATGGCTGGATGCCAATAGGAAGCTATAATCCCCCCATACTCCCTTTTTCTGGCAGTTTTGACGGAGATGGCTATGCCATCATTGGCTTAAGGATTGACCGTAACATGGATGAGGTAGGCTTGTTCGGTGCTACAGGTGGAGCCATAATTAAAAATCTTGGTGTGGATAATGCTGATATTAGCGGGCAGATGGACACTGGCGGATTGGTGGGAAGCAATATTAATTCTATCATTGAAAACTGCTATGCTAATGTTAGCATGAGAGGAGGTCCGAGCATTGGCGGATTGACAGGGTGCAATTATCAATCAACCATTAGAAACTGTTATGCTAATAGCAACATACAAACATTGCTTAAGGGCGTTGGCGGATTGACAGGTTACAACGATAGATCAATCATTGAAAACTGCTATGCTGTTGGTAATCTAAGCTCCGATATCATTATTGGGGGATTGGTGGGAAGGAATATCGGATCCACTATTCTAAACAGCTATGCTGCCGGTAGCGTAAGTGGAGAAGACCTTATCGGCGGATTGGTAGGCGAGAACGATCAATCAATCATTCAGAATTGTGTTGCAGCCAATGCTTCGCTTACCGCTTTAGCTCCTGGCGCAATTAACCGCATAGTGGGGTCTAATGGTGTCTCCAACACCTACCACAACAACTACGCCAATAGCGCTATGGTGGTACAAATAAATGGTGTGCCGACAACCATTTTTGATGACCTTACCGTAAACGGCACAGGCATGCCCATGACAACTCTAAAAACCTTTGCATTCTACAATACGCCAAGCAACTGGTATATACAAGAATGGGATATTAACGACCCTTCGGGAATTTGGGATATCTGCGATAACGCAACCCTTCCTTTCCTGCGCTGGCAAGAACATGAACCCTGCCCGGTACAATTCTGCGGTGGTGACGGCACCCCAAGCAATCCCTACCTGATTTGCACGCCGGAACAATTAGACGCTGTGCACTATTTCCTTTCTTCGCACTTTAAGGTAATAAATAACATTGACCTTACCGCCTACCTTGCACCCGGCGGTGCAGGCTATGCCAAATGGGGCGACGATGGCTGGATGCCGATAGGAAATGCAACCACTCCCTTTTCCGGCAGTTTTGACGGAGCCGGCTATATTATCACAGGATTGACGATTATGCGTTCTACAGACAATGTGGGCTTGTTCGGATTTACAAATGAAGCAACTATTAAGAACATCGGCATAGAAAATTGTAACATCTATGGAGTCGTTTCTGTCGGCGGGTTGGTAGGGCTAAATAAGTCTTCTACCATCGAAAGTATCTATGTTACCGGAGAGATAATCGGAACTCGTTATATTGGCGGATTGGCTGGTCAAAACACGAATAATGCTATTATTCAAAACTGTTATACTACTGCTAATGTGTCAGGAGATATGGTTGGCGGATTGGTGGGAAGGAATCACGAATCCACTATTCAAAATAGCTATGCTGCCGGTAATGTAAGCGGAGAAGGTGTTTCTGGCGGGTTAGTAGGTAACAACTCAACATCTATCATTCAAAATTGTGTGGCAGCCAATACTTTGCTTACAAATACTGTGACAACCTTACCTGCCCGTATTAGTTCTCATCGCATAGCGGGAGCAAATTCCTTTAGCACCTACCACAACAACTATGCCAATAGCGCTATGGTGGTACAAATGAATGGTGTGCCAATAACTATTTTTGATGACCTTACCGTAAACGGTACAGGCATGCCCATGTCTGTACTGAAAAAACTTGCCTTCTACAATACGCCGAGCAACTGGTATATGCAAGAACGGGATATCAACGACCCCTCAGGCATTTGGAAGATATGCGATAATGAAACCCTTCCTTTCCTGCGCTGGGAAGAACATGAACCCTGCACTCCTCCCGGACCACCTTGCGGTAGCGGCGACGGAACCCCAAGCAATCCCTACTTGATTTGCACGCCGGAACAATTAGATTCCGTGCGCTATTTCCTTTCTTCACACTTTAAATTAAAGAACGACATTGACCTTACCGCCTACCTTGCCCCCGGCGGCGCAGGCTACGCCCAATGGGGAACCGCTGGCTGGATGCCAATAGGAATATTTAGCGGTAGCCTTGACGGAGCCGGCTATGCCATCATTGGCTTAAGGATTGACCGTAGCATGAATGACCTAGGCCTGTTCGGTGCCACAAATGGTGCAAGCATAAAAAGTCTTGGCATAAAACACTGTGATATTAAAGGATTTCATTATGTCGGTGGATTGGTGGGAGTGAACACACAATCTATTATCGAAAATTGTTATGCCGTTGGCAAGGTAAATGGGCGCTGGGTTGTCGGCGGATTAGTGGGCAGTAGTGCCGTAGAATCTATCATTCAAAATTGCTATTCCGCTGTTGATGTAACCGGTAGTCATCATGTTAGCCTAATTTCTGGATTTGCTGTTGCAGGGGGCTTGGTGGGAGCTCATATGGGTAATTCCATTATTCGAAATTGCTATGTCGGCGCCGGCATAGTCAAGGGAGGTAGCCTTCTCGGAGGACTTGTAGGTCAACATGGATACTCCATCGATATATCATCAACCATCATTGAAAACAGTTATGCTGCCAATAACCTAATCGGAGACTCGGAGATAGGAGGGTTAGTAGGAGCCCATTATAGTCCTATTTCCATCGTTCAAAACTGCGCAGCAATCAATACCTCGCTTGTTGCAAACGCAGAAAGCTCGCTTGTTGCAAACGCAAATAGGCTAAACCGTATAGTATGTCAGTTTCCTTATAATGTAGTCTACTACTACAACAACTACGCCAATAAAGCTATGGAAATGCTAATGAACGGTGTGTTAATAACCAGACCCGATAATATTCTAAACGGCATAGGTAAATCTATTGCTGAGCTACAAAGCGAGACATTCTACACTACGGCAAGCAATTGGCGTACTGTTGCGCCGGCTACGGCCTGGGATTTTACCAATATATGGCAAATCTGGGATGGGAAGTCTTATCCTTATTTTCAATGGCAAAGCGCGCCGGTGTATAATCCGCAATACAGCGGCTCTAATATATCCTTTGAATTAAGAAATAATGCAGACAAAATTGTGGTCTATAATTCCAATACCCAACAGTCGGAAAGTTTCGGACCCTTAGCTGCGGGTGTGCAGGTGCGAGCATTAAGTCTTGCTCACAATTTTGACGAATTGCTGATAACAGTTTATGAGTCCGGCAAAATCTCATCTTATCCGGCGCAGGTACAATACTTCTGCGGCGGCGATGGTACGCCAAACAGCCCCTACCTGATTTGTAACGCCGAACAACTTGACTTGGTGCGCCACAATCTTTCTGCCCACTATAAATTAAACAATGATATTGACCTGACCAACTATCTTGCCGGTGGCGGCGGTCACGCTCAGTGGGGCAATGCAGGCTGGCTGCCGATAGGAAACGCTGCCAATCCTTTTGCCGGCAGTTTTGAGGGAGACGGATACAGCATTACCGGCTTAAAGATTAACCGCACCGACATGGTGAATATAGGACTGTTCGGCGCTACCAACCGCGCAAGCATTAAAAACCTTGGTATTGAAAATTGTAACATCGCCGGAAATATTAATTCTACCGGAAGCTGGAATATTGGCGGATTAGTGGGTTGGAACCGAGAAACAACCATCGAAAATTGCTATGTTAAAGGCAGCATAAGCGGAACCTGGTTGGTCGGCGGATTGGTAGGACAAAATGTTTATACCTCTATCATTCGAAACAGTTATTTTGATGGCAACCTCAGCGGGAATTACGAGGTTGGCGGATTAGCCGGAAGCAATTTTTATTACTCCACTATCGAAAACAGCTACGCTGCCGGAAACATCAATGCTAAGAATCTTGTCGGCGGTTTGGTGGGCTTCAATTCCGAATCGCTTATTCAAAATACTGTGGTAGCTGTCAGCCAAATGATTGCCTCAACCCCCGGCGGTTATGTTAACCGCATAACAGGAGTTGACGGCAGCGGCAGCATTTACCGCAACAACTACGCCAATAGCGCTATGGCGGTGCTGGTAGCCGGTGCGCCGCTACCCATACCCAATAATGACCTGAACGGCACAGACGCAAGCATGGACATACTGAAAGAACTTGCATTTTATAACACAGCGGGCAACTGGCACGCCGCTGCCTGGGATATTGACGATCCTTCAGGCGTTTGGAAGATATGCGATAACACAACCCTTCCTTTCCTGCGTTGGGAACAACATGCGCCTTGCTACATGCAACCAAGTTGCGGCGGTAACGGTACTATAGGCAATCCCTATCTGATTTGCACTGCCGAACAATTAGACGCTGTGCGATACAATCTTTCTGCGCATTATAAACTCAACAACAATATTGACTTGACCGACTACCTTGCCCCCGGCGGTGCAGGCTATGCACAGTGGGATAGTGATGGATGGTTGCCCATAGGAAGCTTGGGCATGCCCTTTACCGGCAGCATTGACGGAGACGGGCATGCTGTTACCGGTTTGCAGATTGATCGCCTCTATATGGATGAAGCAGGTTTGTTCGGATATATAGAAAGTGCAACTGTTAAAAACATCGGTATTGGAAACTGTAAGGTCAATGGAAACGACTATGTCGGCGGATTGGCGGGGTATTGTAATCAATCTATCGTCGAAAACAGTTATGTTACCGGTACTTTAAATGGAAATGCTATCATCGGAGGATTAGTCGGGATGAATCATGATAATTCGACCATCAAAAACAGCTATGCTAATGTTAGTATAAGTGGAAACGAAAGCGTTGGCGGGTTGGTGGGGCAAAGCGCCGATAATTCTATTGTAGAAAATTGCTACGCTAATGGTAGTGCAAACGGAGGCAACAGTGTTGGAGGCTTGTTGGGTAGCGAACTCGAATCTATTATTCAAAATTGCGCGGCAGTTCAAAGCAGCATAACAGGTACTATGATGTCTTTTTCCTTTCTTAACATCGCTCTCGTTCATCGCATAGCAGGCTTAGAGGGTAAAGGTTTTTATCACAATAACTACGCCAATGCTGACATGATGATACAGATAAATGGCAGGGTGGAGAAAGTGTTTGATGACCTTACTGTAAATGGAACGGGTAAACCTGCTGCCGACTTGCAAGGCTTGAATTTTTACGACGCGAAAAGCAAGGAGCATATCCTTGCATGGGATATTGCTGCAGATGATAGCCAAATATGGACCATCTGGGACAATAAATCATATCCCTACTTTCCATGGCAAAGCGCACCGGTGTACGACCCCTTACATACCGGCGAAGAAATTTCCTTTGAATTGAGAAATCCGGCAGACAGCGTATTGGTATATAATTTCAGCACTCAAGAAACGCAAAAATTCACATCTCTATCAGCAGGAAAGCATATACTGAAACAAAGCAGTATTACAGACTTATATGATATCCTGCAAATAACTGTGTACGAGCCAGATAAGGCACCTTCTTATCCAGTAAATGCGCTCTTTACAGCAGTTAAATCAAAGGAAAGCAGCGATGAGACGGAAAAAATAAGCATTACCGCTGATAAGCAAGTGGAAGTGAAAGCCTATCCGAATCCTGTGTCCGCATGGCAAACCCTTTACATAGCAATTGACATGGAGGAAGAGTTACTGCAAGGCGCTGTAATTGATGTGTACAGTATTTCCGGAAATCACCTCTCCCGCATCAAAGTCCGGGGACGGCTTACACCCATCCATATCAATTACGCTACAGGTATTTACAGCTTTGTTTTGCATGGAAAAGGCGGACTCCGAAAGGATTTAAGAATAATCATCAACTAAACATAAATTTATATCAATAAATACAACAACTATGAAAAAGAAAATTTACCTGATGTTTGCAATTTTATTGCTTGCAACACAACATAGCCTTGCCGTACCGGCCTATCCCAAACCCGTAGTATATCAATTACCCGATGGCTCAAGTATTGTTATTAAATTACAGGGAGACGAAAGGCTGCATTGGGCTGTTTCGTTGGAGGGATATACCCTGTTATTTAACAAAGACGGCTATTTGGAGTATGCGGTTCATGACGAATTCGGCGATTTAGTACTCTCGGGCATACGGGCGCGTGAGATATGGGAACGTACGGATGATGAGCAAAATTTACTGGAGACGCTGCCAAAAGCATTATTCTATAGTGCTACTCAAGTAGCTGCCATGCGTAAACTTGTAGAGATAGGGCAAGATGCTGTACTGAGACAAATTACTAAAGACAGCAGTATGCAACGCTCTTCGCCGGTCACAGTACGCATACCGGTTATTCTTGTCGGATTTCAAGGTAAGTCATTTACTAAAACAAAGATTGATTTCCAAATGTTGATGAATCAATTAAACTATACTTCAACGCCTAATGGAGCTATTACGGGGAGCGTGCATGATTATTTCTTGGCTGCTTCTTACGGGCAATTATATTTTCAAGTGGATGTCTTTGGTCCCTATACCTTACAGAACTCTATATCCCATTATACCTTGCCCCAGCACTGTGCAGGTGATGCTCGCAGAATGGCTCGTGAAGCAGCTATTGCAGCAAGTGCCAATGGATGTAATTTCGCTAATTATGATTTAAACAATGATGGAAAAGTAGACGGTTTGCATATTATTTTTGCCGGACATGGTACCGAAGCAGGAGCCAGTGCATGTAATTCAATCTGGTCGCATGCATGGGAGTTAACCGGGTCTTATGCACTTACGTTAAATGGGAAACAGATAGCCAACTATTCCTGCTCACCGGAATTGCGTGGTAACAGCGGTAGCAATATAACGCATATCGGCGTTATTGCGCACGAATTAAGTCATGTTTTCGGTTTGCCCGACTTATATGATACTGATTATGCCGGAAGCGGCGGAGAATCTGTGCATATAGGTGAATGGTGCATAATGGCTTCAGGCAACTGGAATGATAACGGTCGCACACCTGCGCTTCCTTCGGCATGGTGCCGTGTAAAATTAGGATGGATACCGGAGAATGTATTATCATCTCTGGCATATGTCACTATACCTGACCCCGCCCAACAAGGCATTGCCTATCGAATAAATACAACTACGAACGATGAGTATTTTTTACTTGAAAATCGGCAAAAACAAGGATGGGATGCCTTTATCCCCAATAGCGGGATGCTTATTTATCATGTCGAAGCGGAATGGAACAACAACTGTATTAATTGCAATCCTGCACGCCGTGGGCTTTATATTAAGCAAGCCGGCGGCGGAGCCAACAGCGATAGCCCAAATCGTGTTAATGACCCCTATCCATCGGGAGGCAATACAAGCTTTACGGATACCTCTGTGCCTAATTCAAAATCATGGGAAGGTAATAATACGAATAAACCGGTAACCGATATTACTCATCTTCAACACATAAAATCTATTTTTTTTAAGTTTATGGAGAGTGCAGAAGAAAATGCTGATTTGCAAACATTAACGACAAGCGAGGGAGAGTTAATCCCTGCATTTAATAAACATGCTTCTATTTATGTAGTGAATGTAACCAACAGTGTAAGCAGTATTACCATCTCGGCGGTACCGGAAAATCCGGCATCGGTAGTAACCGGCACAGGAAACACCCCTTTGAATGTCGGCATTAACCATCTTAATGTTGTAGTAACCGCTGAAAACGGCATAGCAACCAAAACCTATACGGTTATAGTAACAAGGTTAGATTAACCGGTTTTCTTGTTCCATAAAGTATTTAATTGCTTTAATTACAACTGACTACCCCTAACTGCCTGATAACTACCCTTAACTACCCTTAACTACCCTTAACTACTATAACTATCCCTAACTACTATTAAATTTAATCGTCCAATTACACAATTACTTATGTAAAAAATTTAATTTTTCATCTAAAATTGTATGGATTTTCAAATTATTTTTCTTAGATTTGCAATTGATTCCTTAATTATAATGTTTCAATACTAAAAAAAATTAATACAAACCTTTAAAAACCTACACAAGATGAAAAAAATTCTATTATTTCTCTTGGCGATGTTTCTCTTATTAGGGGGACACGCATTGTCTTTTCCTAAGCAGAGCTTAGCGGATGGGCAAGAAACGCAGCAAACACTGCAAGGACAGCAAGGAAGGACCTTCACCGGCAACCTTCAAGCGCAAAGAGTCCTCATTGAAAACGATGGCGTAACTGCCCTCGCCTCTGCAAAATCGGTAAAAGAAACGCCGAAAAATAGAGGCACACGGGCTGTTATTTTTAGCGAGAACTTTAACGGGACAACAGGAACTGCCTTGCCTACCGGTTGGATTACCCGAACTACTACAGGAACTCAAACTTGGGTAACATCAACATCAAACGCCTACGGTGGAAGCGGAAGATGTGCCTACCATCAGGATTTCAACTGGGGCTCCACAGCACGGTCTTCATACTTGATTACTCCTCAGATTACTTTGCCGCCTAACGAAAATTTTGAATTGTCGCTTAGGTCGCGTATTGATGATTTTGGAGGTTATTATGGCGCTTGCGAAGTTCGTATATCAACGACAACTGACGCTATTGCCTCATTTACTACCATTCATTCGATACCTTTTGGGTCTTATGCATCAGGTGTATGGGAATTGATAGATGATATTCAGTTAGGAGACTACCATGGTCAATCGGTTTATATTGCTTTTGTTTTTACAGCCAGCTGGCAACATGATTGGCGTATTGACGATATAGAAATAAACAGTTATCCGAAACCGGCTCATGATATGCGAATTGTGTCAGCCTTTTACCCTTTTACGCAAATTCCGGTATCTCAAACCTTGTTGCCGACTATAACAGCCACAGCAAAAAATCTTGGTCTAAACCCTTTAACAAACGTACAACTGTCGGTTGAACAAAACGGAACGGCAATTGGAACTTCAACTCCCTTAGCCAGTTTGGCCCCAGGCGCTACAACAACTTTAAACGCTACCACTTCAAGCATTACTGTACCATTAGGAACAAACACGCTGAAATATACAGTATCATCAACCGAATTTACATCAACTCCTCCGGTTGAGACAGCTTATATTGGGACACAAAATGTGTATGCGGTTGACAATAATGTAGTAGCGTGGAATATTGGAAACAACGCTCCTATATCTTTGGGTAATATTTTTACTATTACGCAACAAACTGAACTTAATGCAGTTGAAGTGCGTTTTTCGGCATCAACTCCCACAGCATTTTCTGTTTCATTATATGCAATGAGCGGAAACGTGCCGAACGCAACGCCAATATTTACCCAAGCGGCAACAAAACCAACAACAGCCGGTTGGGTTAGAGTGGGCGTTCCTGCAACAACTTTAGCTCCGGGCGATTATTTTTTGTGTGCCAATCAGACAACCACTACGAGTTTTTCATTAAATGCTGATGGTGATGCAAATAGAGTCGGGTACTATATTAATGGGACAAGCTTCGGAACAGTAAATCAAGCTTACGGCGCCGTTATCGGCGCTCCAATGGTACGTATGCTTGTTGACCTGCCGGCTAATGATATTCAATTAGTGGAAGCCATACCGCCATTCTTTAAAATTCCGATTTGGCAGGTAAACAACTCTGCTAATGCATTGCCTTTCCCTGCAAGTTTGTCGGCAAAAGCATATAACGTTGGCGCGGTTGCACAATCAAACATTGTGTTTACTGCAAGTTTCAATGGGGTTCCAATGGGTACATCAGCGCCTGTTGCCTCTCTGGCGCCGTTTACAACTTCGGCTGCTATGACCATCACCCCTCCGGCAGGAACAACTTATCCTACTGCAGCGGGCAATTATAATTGGATTTATTCTGTAAATCAGACCGAAACGGATGTTACGCCTGCAGATAATTCAGCAACTTACACCCTTGAAATAGGCGATACTTATGCAATAGAAAACATCACTACCTGGGATGCAGGAGTTGGAAGTGGTTCTGCTATTATGGCGGGAAATATTTTCACCATTTATGAAAAAACCGTTGTTAAAGAAGTTATAGCAGGGTTTAGCCTAGCAACCGCTTCAGTCGGTCAAACTGTTAATATGGCGCTCTTTGCGATGACCGGCGCCACAACTACTGCCGCTGCACCATTGTTTTCAGTACCTGCAGTACGCCCGACAAGCGGTCTTATAACGGTAACCGTGCCGAAAACTGTTTTGGAGCCCGGAACCTATTATTTGGCAGTGCATCAAACTACCACTACCAATATGGGACTGGCTTATGAGGTAAATCCTGCTTCCGCAAGAATGCGTTCAAGAGGAACCGGTACAGCCGGCGCTTTAACCTCTAATGCAAGTTTTGGCGCAGTATTAGTGCGTATGGTTACACAAGATTTCGCTTCTTTTGTGGATGCAGAAATCGTTTCCATTACAACCCCGACTACAGGTTCCTATGTTAACCTTACCAATGCCGAAACGGTTACTGTTGTAATCAAGAATAACAGCGCCTCGGATATCTCCGGCTTTAACATGATATTGACAGTGAACGGAGCGGCGACAACCCTAACTTATTCGGGTACGTTGACAAGCGGAAGTACCGATACCTATACTTTTAACGGTGTTGACCTTTCGGCCGAAGGCGCCTACACCATAACTGTTTCAGTTGGCCTGACGGGCGATATGGAGCCGGCTAACAACTCAAAGAGCGTAACGCTTACCAATGTTGTTTGTACACCAACAGTTAATGCCTTACCATACTATTACGGCTTTGAAAATGGAACGCATGACAGTTGGAATATTCCCTGTTTTACCCAAGACGTAGGTACACTTACCCCAACTGCTAACAATATGTGGGTTGTTAACCAAACAAATACATCTAATAACAGAGCCCCGCGTACAGGCGCTAAAAATGCCACCCTGCGTTGGAATGTTAACCGCTGGTTGTTTAGAGAAGTTTATTTAGCTCCGGGAGATTATAAGTTTGGCGTATGGGCAAGACAAAGTAATGCAACAGCAGCAAATGCCGGTATTACCTTAAGGTATGGAACGGCAGCTACGTCTGCAGGTATGGTAAATACTATTTCTCCGAGAGTAAATTTAGGGAATGTAAATTACCAGGAAGTTAGCGGTACCTTTACTGTTACCACCGCCGGAACTTATTATGTGGGTATTTTAGGCGAAATTGCTAATAACACAAATAACTATATTTCCATTGATGATATTTTCTTAGCCGAATGTGCTGTAGATGCCGAAGTGCTTGCAATTACAGCCCCGACTGCGGGAATGCATACAAGCCTTTCAGCTAATGAACCGGTAATTGTAACGCTGAGAAACAATGGTACCGAAAATATTACAGCTGCTACCCTTACCTTGGCGTGCGGAGCGGTAACACATAGTGAGACTTACACGGGTAACATAGCGCATAGCGGAGGCACGGTAAGTTATACCTTCGCCAACGACTTAGACCTCTCTGTTGACGGTACCTATACCATAACCGTTACGATTGAAATACCGGGAGACGAAGACCCGGCCAACGACTCGCAAAGCATACAAGTTATTGTGGGGCCCATACCGGTCGTTTGCGACGATGTAATTGTTGGAACAGGAACAACAACCGCCAACAGTATTCCCATAAATACTTACTACAGACATTCTTATGTTCAGCATATATTTGATGATACAGAAGTAGGCGGTATAGGAGAAATAACCGCCGTATCATTCCAATATATTCTCGGTACTCCGCGAACCATAGACAATATTAGCATCTATCTTGGACATACCGGCAAATCAACCTTTACGTCCACTACCGATTGGGTGCCTGTAAGCCAAATGCAATTGGTATATACCGGAAATGTAAGTTTTGACAATACCGGTACGAATTTCTGGGTACGCATACCGCTTGATGCGTCATTCAACTATGCCGGCGGAAATCTTGTTTTGGCCGTTCTCAATAATTCGGGAACTTATACTACAGGCAGCAGCCATACTTTCTACACCCATAGTACTACACCGAATAATAAGACATTGCGTTACGCGGTGGACGGAACGACCCTTATTAATCCGGCAAGCCCGCCAACGGGTACACGCGAGACTGTCCGCAGTAATACGATGTTTGAGCTTTGTCCCTACGCTTGCGATCCGGTTACTAATTTAGCCATTGTCTATACCGGCAATTGTGAGGCTGAACTAACCTGGGATGCGCCGACCGGAAACTCTCATACCTATAATATATACCGCAACGGCACCTTCATTACAAATATAGCTGCAACTTCATATACCGACACGGGCTTTGACGTTACCGCAGGCCATACCTGGGGTGTGCAGGTTGCTTGCCACGGCGGCGGCTACGGCAACTCGGAAATGGTATCCGTAAGCGAAGGTCCCTGTTGCAACCCGGCTACCAATTTTGCCGTCAGCTATACCCTCGCTTGTGAGGCCGAATTGACTTGGGATGCACCCGCCGGAGGTCCTCATACCTATGTTATATACTGCGATGGAGTTTCCATAGCAACAGGCGTGTCGGGAACTTCTTATACCCACACGGGCTTTGATCCTACTGTAGGCCATACCTGGGCAGTTGCGGTTGAATGCGGCGGCGGCGGCGAATCGGCGGCGGTAAGCGTAACAATGTATTCCTGCCACGAGGTGCTTGCCGGCTGCGACGAATATCTCGTAGCTCCCGGAGTGATTGCTAACAATTGGATACCAATAAATACCAACTACGGTAATAATTATACCCAAATGATTTATGAACCCGGCGATATTGGCGCTACAGGAAACATAAACTCTATAAAACTGAATACGCTCAGAAATCTTACCAGAAACAATGTTACCATATACATGGCCAACACAAGCAAAACCCATTTTGCGGCCAATAACGACTGGATACCTCTCAGCGAATTGACAGAAGTATATAGCGGCTCTGTTACCCTTGTAGCCAATGCCTGGATAGAACTTCAGTTGAACGCGCCTTTCGAATATACCGGCGGTAACCTGGCTGTGGTCTTCCTTAGTAACCAACTCAATAGTGGTGATGGATCGACTAACTCATTCAATGTTCACAGTGTTACAACTGATTTGACAATCAATGTTTACTCGGATGGCTCTCCGGGCATTAACCCGGCCAGTCCGCCGAATGCAACCGGTACGCAAAATTTCCCCAAGAGACGTGCAAACATTGAATTCTATATTTGCCCGATACCTACTTGCGACCCGGCTACCAACCTGACAGTTGTTTATAACGCCGATTGCGATGCGGAATTAACTTGGGATGAGCCGGCCGGAGGCCCTCATACCTATACTATATCCCGCGATGGAGCTTCGATAGTAACCGGAGTGTCGGCAACTTCTTATACCGACATGGGCTTTAACATTATGACAGCCCACACTTGGACGGTTAAGGTTGAATGCCCCGGCGGCGGCGAATCGCCGGCGATTACCGCAAGTTTGCCTGCCTGTTCTATAACAATAGGCGCCTGCAACCCGGTGAACAATTTAACCGCCATTTACACGCCCTCCTGCGGCGCTTTGATAAGCTGGGACGACCCGACCAGAAGGTCGCGTACCTATCCGGAGTTGCCCGTAGAAAGTGTTGATAAAGAAGCCCTAATGGCTGAAAAAGCAGCAAGGCTGGCTGCCGAAGGCAATAATGCTGTTATTGACAGCAGGCGTTCTAATGGACAAATTGTGAACAATGCGCCGCAAGCGCCTGCAAAAGTTAGTGTGCCCCCCGCATCCCGCGGAATGGTGAACGTTACTTTGGAAGCAGGTAACGTATGGGGCGATGGAACAGGGTATCAAATGTTAATAGGACCCACTTCATTGTGGGGAACAACCATTCCTCTCACAGGTCCATTAGCTGTATGTACTCATGGTAATCCGAATCTTTATGCTCCGTTTACCCACAAGATACCGTTAGCGGCAGACCCTGTATGTACTACAAGTAATATTGTATTTAACAATAGTATAACCATACAAATTCCTGCCGGAACCTACGCTTACTGCATCACTAACCCATCGGACGACATTCCGCCCTATAATCAAATTTGGATTGCATCCAGCGATAACGGACGCAAAGCCGCCTATGTCTTTGAGGATGGATATAAATACACTTTCAAAGCTCAAATGGCAGGTTTAAATGACGAAGTTATTATCACCATTGAAATGGATGGTGATCCATGTCCTGCTATTTCCAACCTTACGGCAAATGTTACCGGTAATGATGTGGACTTAACATGGACAGCATCCACAGGCACTCCCGATTATTATCAGGTGCTGCGCAACGGAACTTCTTTGGGAACGGTTACCGTAAATTCCTATACAGACCTCGGCGCACCTGATGGTCAGCACAACTACTGCGTTAAAGCCGTGTATCCCGCTGTTGACGACTGTATTCCGATGAGCGTTTGCCAATCGGTGATTGTGGGCAACTTCTGTAATATCCGCATTGAAATGTGGGATAGCTACGGAGACGGATGGAACGGAACCTCTAAGATTGTAATCACAAGCAATGGAGTAACTTACGGCGAGGCTAAGTTAATGTCAGGCTCTTACGGGGCAGCAACTTTCTTAGTACCTGTAGGCGATATTGACTTCTCTTGGGTAACGGGTACTTATGATAGTGAAAATTCGTTCAAGATTTATGACTTTATAGATACTGAGCTTTACCACCGCCCCAGCGCATCAGGTTTGAACGGGTTATTCTTTACTTTTAACAATACCTGCGTTGTAAATTATTACAATGTCTATAGAGACGGCGGCATTGTGGCTTCAAGTATAACAGCAAACTCTTATTTAGATACCGGATTCGATCCTTTAGCCTCCCACACCTGGACGGTAGAGGTTATCTGCGACGGCGGCGGCTTCTCAGCGCCGGAGGATGTAACTTTGCCTCCCTGCCAACTCGACGATTGCGGGAATGTACTTATTGGAACAGGAACAACAGGTTCTTACGAGATACCTATAAATACTTTCTACATGTATTCTTATGTTCAGCAAATATTTGACGCTGCTGAAGTAGGCGATGAAGGTGAAATAAATTCTGTATTTTTCCAATACATCTATGGTACCTCGCAAACCGTACAGAACATCAGTATATATCTCGGTAATACTTCCAAATCAACCTATACTTCTAATACCGATTGGGTGCCTCTAAGCGCAATGGAATTAGTATATACCGGAACTGTACATTTTGATAATACCGGTATGGATTATTGGGTAAACATACCCTTTGATACCCCCTTCGACTATGCCGGCGGCAATCTTGTTTTGGCTGTTGTTGATAATTCAGGAAGTTATAGTACAGGTTCTAATCAAACTTTCCGCACCCATAGTACTGCTCCGAATAATAAGACCATACATTACAGAAAAGATAATACTCCTGCCGGCCCGATTAATCCGGCAAGCCCGCCAACGGCAAGCGGACGCTTGACTGTTCGCAATAATGTGATGTTCAATGTTTGTCCCTACGCTTGCGACCCTGTAACTAACTTAGCCGCTATTTACAACACCACTTGCGATGCTGTATTATTAACATGGGATGCGCCGGTCGGAGCTACTTATACCTATTTCTATAATGTCTATCGCAATGGTAACCTGGTTGCATCAAGTCTAACTGCAAACTCCTATACCGACACCGGCTTTGACCCTTATGTGATCCACACATGGACGGTTAAAGTTGCCTGCGACGACGGACTATCAGCAGGCGTATCGGTAAGCGAAGGTCCTTGTTTTGAAGGTTGCAACCCGATTACCAACTTAACCGTTAACTACACTACGGCTTGTGATGCCATATTAACATGGAATGCGCCGGAAAGTAGAGGTAATGCTTTGCTTGTGAACCCAACAGTTGGGGCTGCAATAACTCCAACAGAAAGAAATCAGGCTTTCACCGGTCAAGTTCAATTTAGCGCTCCGCAGCCCTCGCTCGCTCCCGACAATAGAGCAGTCATTCTTTCGGAAGGATTTGAGGGAGGTACTTTTACACCGACCGATTGGGTATTTACCCACACCGGAAGCGGCAGTCCCTGGCAAATAGTTAATGCTCTATATGCCGGCGGCGTTCCGGTTGTAGCGCCCCAGAGTGGAAGTTACTTTGCAACCAATTTGTGGAATGAAGCCGGTCCTCGTAATGCATGGATGATAAGTAAAGGTCTTGACCTTACCGCAGGCACCGAATACACCATTAGCTTCTGGCTTGGTTTACAAGGTTACCAAACCGAACGCGACAAGTTTAAAGTATGCTTGGGAACTGCTCAAACAGCGGCTGCCATGGAAAGCGGTGTTGTAATTTATGACAACCCCGGCTCTTCCTCTGTTACTACCTGGACTAAGATGGTATTTACGCATACGCCTGCCACAAGCGGGACTTACTACCTCGGATTCCATGCTTACTCAGATTTCGATTGGGGTAACGATATTAATATTGATGATGTTCGGGTTTCTATCCCCAGCACTTACACTTACAGTATCTCCCGCGATGGCGCGTTTCTTGGTACAACCACTGCAACATCTTATACCGATATCGGCTTTGATATAACAACAGGCCATGTTTGGACGGTTACCTTTACATGTGATAACGGCGATCCGGCTCAACCTGTATCAGTAACAGGAGGTTCTTGTACCCTCAGTTGCGACCCGGTGACCAACTTAACCGCCGGTTATAACGCCAATTGCGAAGCCGAATTAACATGGATTGAGCCTGCAGGAGGTCCTTATACCTTCAGTATCTATCGCGATGGCAACCCGATTCCGGTTGCATCAAATGTGACTTCAACTTCCTATACCGACATAGTACCTGACGCTTATGTCGGCTACACCTGGACGGTTACGGTAGAGTGTCCCGTTGGCATTGGCGGCGAATCAGTTCCGGTTGCCATCAACTTGCCTCCATGTAAGGTAATACCCACCGAATGCGAAGATGTGGTTATTGGAACAGGAACAACAAGTTCTTACCTGATTCCCATAAATACTTACTACATGTATTCTTATGTTCAGCAAATATTTGACGCTGCCCAAGTAGGAAATCATTTTGGAAAAATATCCTCTGTATCCTTCCAATATATCCATACTGTTCCGCAAACCGTACAGAACATCAGTATTTATCTCGGTAATACTACCAAATCAACCTTTGCCTCTAATACCGATTGGATACCTGTAAGCGCAATGGAATTAGTATATACCGGACCGGTAACCTTTAACAATACCGGTACTTGGGTAAACATACCCCTTGATACCCCCTTCGACTATACCGGCGACAATCTTGTTTTGGCTGTTGTTGATAATTCGGGAACTTATACTACAGGTTCTAATAATACTTTCCGTACCCATAGTACTGTTCCGAATAAGACTATACACTTCAGAAAAGATAATAGTCCTGCCGGCCCGATTAACCCGGCAAGTCCGCCAACGGCAACTGACCGCCTGGCTGTTCGCAATAATGTGGTATTTGAATTTTGTCTGGTACTTGGCGAATGTGACCCGGCTACCAACTTAACCGCTGTTTATAACGCCGATTGTGAGGCTGTATTAACTTGGGACGCACCGGTCGGAGGTCCTCATACCTACACCCTCTATCGTGGTCTTGACCTGGTGTCATCAAATATAACTGCAACATCCTATACCGACACCGGCTTAGATGCTTATACAGGCTACAGTTGGATAGTTAGAGTTAACTGCCCCGACGGCACCGAATCGGTAGCGGCTCATGCAAGCTTGCCTGCTTGTATCATACCCGCTTGCGACCCGGTTACCAACTTAACCGCAGCCTATAGTGCAAACTGTGATGCTGCTGTATTGACATGGAATGCGCCGAGCAGAGGTAATGCTCCGGAGTTGTCTCTGAAAAATACCGGTAAAGAAACAATAGATCCTAAAAAAGCAGCAGAGTTGGCCGAACAAGCTTTAGCATCATTAAGAATCGGCTCTACATCAATGCCGGTAACACAAGTTCCGACATTCTTGAACCCGCCTGCTTCTCAAGGAACCAGAAATGTGCTGCTTAACGCGCCGCTGACAAGTGCGCCGCTTCCCACAGGATGGACAACCCTTGATG
>Ga0209737_10000885_pt1 | contig 22841 bp, 9 predicted proteins | sample TergutCu122P3_FD_187284 | JGI IMG/M metagenome (GOLD analysis project Ga0209737, IMG submission 187284) | Cubitermes ugandensis P3 segment gut microbial communities from Kakamega Forest, Kenya - Cu122 P3 (SPAdes) (version 2) | ecosystem: Host-associated > Arthropoda: Insects > Digestive system >...
CCCAGATAACAGTATCCTTACCGGAGAACGTTAATAGTTCGCTACTTATCACAGACAAATGGCTACGGTGTTTTACCATTATGCGCACATCGCCCTCAAAAGGTATAAACTGTGGTTTTTGTCCGGTAGTATCCACCACTAAACCATCAGGTTTTAACAATAGCGCCCGTTGTTCTAATAAAGTGTAATCTGTAAACATACCATTTACGGTTAAATCACCCCATATTTCTACTAATATCCAGTCTACAATTTCTCCGATAGCTGAAACATTGTTGATGTTTGAACAAGAATCCGGTAAGCCGTAAGGATTAATAACCGGCAGTTTCAAGTTAGGCATGATTCCCGGCATTATTGGCACTTGAATATTGTTGGTCATAACAGAACCGGGTTGGGTTACGCCTTGCAAGAATAATTTTAAGTCTAAAGTTACGAGATTTAAAGGTAATTTTAAATACTTAAACTCAACTTCCTGAATGCCTTCTACAGCCTTTGTTTCGGCACTCATCCGGTAATCGCCCGGGAAATCCACCAAATCGTCATTGTTAAAAATCATACCATCTTTCCCCCAGTAACGACCAAACCCAATAGTAGCGTCTAACCCCGGCTCAAGTACCATAGTTTTTACCAAATTGATAGCGGGTTTGGTCTGACCCCAGAAAACACCGTTGAAAATGGTATCAAGGGCTCCAGGCCTATTAGGCAGACTATCACAATTAATGGCATTTTTGTAGCCAATTACGGTTGCATTCGATATCTTAGTAATTGTTCCATAATTGTAGATACCATTTCCGGATGCATCGCCCGTTATCCAGGAATCGGTTCCCAAACCGCCGAATATTTTACCACCAGAGATTTCGTTGATAATGCCTGCATTGTATATGCCGTTACCAAGTTCCATAGACGCGATGGTGCCGCCTGTTATTTTGCCAATCCGCGGAGAAGAATTGTACGAAGAATAATTGGTGATACCGTTGGCACTGGCACTGGTACTGAACGTGATAATCGTTCCACCTGTGATTGAGTCAATCACTCCGGAGTTTTGCAAAGCATGAGCGCCTGTACCGCCTATAGAGGTAATCTTACCACCACTTATCTCAACGATTTTACCGTAACATGAACTGTTTGTATAATAGTTATAAATACCATATGTAGAGGAACCGCGTATATCGGCATCTCCTGTGATTTTATCGATGATACTGGTATTGAGCATTCCTTGACTACCATAGATTTTGCCGCCGGAAATCGTGCCAATGTGACCGCCAACATCATTTTGAACACCAACGATTCCTTCAAAGAATCCACCGGTGATTTCATTAACCCGTGAAGTACCGGTGCCATTGGTGATGAGCAGCATGCCAAAGTGGGCGCCACCATAGAAATGTCCGCCGGAGATTGTGCCAATACCGGTCAATGAATAATCTTCGCTGACTCTATTCTCAACATGAATTACAGAATTCCATTGGTCATCACTCGGTTCGCGTGTGGTGCCGGGGCGTGAGGCTACAAACTCACCGCCGCTGATTTTATCTACCCAGGCGCCGCGAATTACGACCATGGCGCTGTTTGCTTTGGGATCAGCCTCAAAATAGCCGCCCGCAATTTCACCGATAGTTGCTTCGTTTTGTACGAAAACGGCGTGACCGTGAAGCATTCCGATTTCTGCATATGCCCCTTTTTGATAGAAAGCACCCCCGGAGATCAACTCAATTCTGGTACCCATATCGGACAGATGAAGTGCGTCTATCTTGCCGACAAATGTTCCGCCGCTGATCTCGTTCAATATGGCTCCTTTTTCCAAGCTTAAAGCCACCGCACTTGATCCGGTCGCCTCGAAACGCCCGCCGCTTATCGTGCCGTTGGCATTCGGACCGCTCATAAGCAGCGCCACGCTACCGGCACTTTCCAGTATAACACCGTTCTTGACATCGATATTTCCGTCTGTGACGCTCACGGAGTGTAAAATTGTCAATGTATTTTTGTCTGTGCCGTCGCCCAGGGTGAGTTTTCCACCGCCATTCACAGAGAATTTAAAACCGGAAGGTGGAGAAGGATTGGCAAAGGCAAAAGTATGTTTGCCATCGACGCCAACGATCGTTATGTTTTCAGAATCAATAATAACGCTGCTTGTCTCGAGTACATCACCGATGACTTCAAGCGTGAAAGTATTAGAACTAAAATCCTTAGCTGCTGTAATTGCTTCATTTAGGGTTTCAAACAGGTCGCCGGTTTCTTTTATTCTCACAGGTTTCTCCGCGGGAGTAACGGGCGGTTCGGTGTCTGGTGCCGCCCATCCGATTTTATAAGACCCGTTATTAAAGCTGATGATAGGGATTGCTCCGGAGACGTCCCACTTTACGGTGGTGATGGCGCTACCGGCCTTATGGGTCAAACCGTCATTCGTTCCGCCGTATGAATTGGGAATGTCGAGCGATTCCACCTCAACGATGATACTGGTGCCAAAAGCCTGAAAAATGCCGTTGCATGTGCCTTTCAAATACGCCGCAAGGCCGCCGCCCATGTAAATCGCGACATTATTGATCGCATTGATTGCCGAAACACTACCGCCTGTTACCTTGATAGTTCCAGAGATATTGACGCTTACAGCATAGGAATAACCCCAGCCATCTCCGTCAGCTACAATTTCACCGCCGGACACGGTTATATTGCCATTATTGACATCAACAACTGAAATATTTTGCCCAGTGCCTGAGATTTTTCCGCCGGATACGGTTATATTGCCGGTTTCAACAGCAATGACCATATGGTTGCTTTTGGTTACTTCGATTTTCCCATTTTCAGCCACTTCAAAGGTTCCGCCGCCGTTAATACTAAACGACAGTCCTTCCGATACGGCGTTCCATACCACTGTGACGTCCACGGGAATATTCAGTTCAATTCTTCCGTTCTCGTTAGTCTTGTTTCCGGTAACGGTGATAACCTCGCCGGATGTTGCGCCGGCAATGGCGTTCTGGATGTTGTTCTCTATGTCGGCGGCGTTCATAGAGTTCGTAATGTCGATGGAGAGACCGGTTGCAAAATACCTCTTCACATTATTTTTATAATAAGAGGTGGTTTGCGTCTTCGTTTGTGCCGAAACACTAACTCCCATGATACATAATATAAGTATCATTCCGAGTTTCATTAAAGTAAGAGAAAAAGTTTCTCTCAATTCTTTATGCTTTCTCTCAAGCATAAGTGTTGTTTTTTTTGTTTTGTGCAGATTTTTCATTTTGTTTAATTTTTAAGGGTTAATAATTATGATAAAATATTTTTGCTTTTTTTCTTGAATCTTTTTTAGATGTTTCGTCCTTTTTTCTTCGGCAAAAATATGTTGATTATCAATACGATATGTGACATTTCGCGCAAATATTGAAGGAAAGTTGTGACATTTTTTGCACTAAAATCAACAAGTTTTATTAATTGACACTTATTGGGAGCATTCTCAGAAAAATTGCACTCAAAATGATATAAAAATTATTTTTTAATTAATTTATTCACTTACTGATTTTTTTATTTATCTTTTTCTGAAAAAATACATGGGTGAATACAAGCCCAATTTTGTATTTTGGGTAACAAAAGAGAGATCTATACTGTTTACTGCTCCATCCATATTAATATCAGCTGCCATATATTGCCCCAAAGTATTCGATTTCCATGCCATGTTGAAAATAGACATATCCACATGATCTATAATATCATTCATATTGAGGTCGCCTGCCCATAAAGATGCTACCCCGTATTGTAATATCATTGGATCATATGTGGCTAAAAATGGTTTGAGTGCTTTATCTATTCCTGTAGAGAAGTCCCAGATAACAGTATCCTTACCGGAGAACGTTAATAGTTCGCTACTTATCACAGACAAATGGCTACGGTGTTTTACCATTATGCGCACATCGCCCTCAAAAGGTATAAACTGTGGTTTTTGTCCGGTGGTATCCACTACGGAGCCATCGGGTTTTAACAATAGCGCCCGTTGCGCCAATAAAGTGTAGTCTGTGAACATGCCGTTTACGGTTAAATCACCCCATATTTCTACTAATATCCAATCTACAATTTCTCCGATAGCTGAAACATTGTTGATTTTTGAACAAGAATCCGGTAAGCCGTAAGGATTAATAACCGGCAGTTTCAAGTTAGGCATGATTCCCGGCATTGTTGGCACTTGAATATTGTTGGTCATAACAGGACCGGGTTGGGTTACACCTTGCAGAAATAGTTTCAGATTTAAGTAAATCGCCAAATTGTTCCACTTTGCCCAAAATTCCATATTGTCGGTTATAGGCGTACTAAAGTCAAACGCGGTGCCGGTAAGATCCGAGTTAGTATACCAGCCTTCAAATACATGCTGAGCATAGGTAACGATTGGCGGAGCTACCGTATCACCCGATGGAATGCCTATAGTAATGGGCGCTTTGCCGTTGTTGGGATAGAATGTAACCCGCAATGGTGCATCGTAATTTACATCATAGTTATTAAACAGCCAAATAAACTGTTCTCCGGTACTTGGGTTAATGGTAAATGATCCGGGGGCTTTTGTAATGTTTAAAGTATGAGTCGCTTGGTCTGATGTGGATATATCCGTTACATAAAACGCAGCCTTGTTGTTGCTGTACACGGCTGTGCTTGATTTCAGTTTGCTGCGGTCCATCATATAAATGCCGCCGCCGCAACCTGCTCCCACTGCTGTTTCGGTCTCTGCCGTTGCTACCGCCGTATTGTTGCTGATGGTGCCGCCGGTTATGGTTAGTGCAGTGTTATTGTCTCTAACAAAAATACCGCCGCCGCGCGTAGCTGTGTTGCCGCTGATGACACCGCCCGAAATAGTGGCACGTGCAGGATTAGCGGCACTTGTCGGATTGGTATTCAAACAAATACCGCCACCGCTTGCGATAAGGGCTGTGTTGTTGCTGATAGTTCCGCCGGTCATCGTCAGCGTACAGGTGATGCTTACAAAAATGCCGCCGCCGCCGTTATCTCCGGTGAGATTGCCCACAGCCTTGTTTTCGGTAATCGTTCCGCCCGACATCGTAATGGTTGAAGGGTTGTTGTTGTAGTTAATATTGGCATGAATACCGCCGCCGGAAATGGCTTCATTTTCGCTGATTAATACATTGCCCGATAGCTCTAATATGCTGCTGACAAGCGCAATGCCGCCACCACGTCCGGTGAGGTTGTTGGTGATTTGCCCGCCAGATATGCGAACGGTACCGGGTAAATTACTCGTTTGACTATTGACTCCAACTACTGCACGAGCCGCAGCAATACCGCCACCGTCTATGCTACTTATGTTATTGCTGATAGTTCCGCCGATCATAGTCAAAACGGAGCCGCCACCAACCAAAATACCGCCGCCGGCTACCAAGCCGTCGCTACCGGAAACAATGTTGCCTCTTATAATGCCGCCGTTTATGTTTACGGCAGCGCCGCTTGCGCAATGAATACCGCCACCGCCACCGTTAATGGCGCCGAGAACTGCTCTGTTGTTTTGGATAATCGCGCCGTCGTTTATATTGATTGCACCGGAGGTAGTGATAAATCGTATCCCGCCGCCACCGGAAGTATTAGCAGAATTACCGGAATAAAGGCACCTCTGTATTACTGCGCCGCTATTAAGAGTAAGCGTTATATTTGTGGCAGCCACCCATCTTGCCAAAAAAGAGTCATAATATATATAGGTGTCTATCCCGCCGCCAATGCTATCGCCGTCTAAAGTAATGTTTTCAAGAATTAAATGTGTGTTGCTTCCCAAGGTAATGTGCCTGCCTGTATTCGTTTTGGTAAGCACAAAGTTGTTGCCTGATGAACTTCTCAGCGTAATGCTTTTGTTGATGGCAAGCGTGCTGTTGATGCCGGTAGGCACTGCCGTGAGTTCTACAATATCGCCGGCAGTAACGCCGGTACCGGAGATAAAAGTTCCTAATTGCGCCCAAGTGGTTCCGGTAAAAGTTCTTACCGTTTGCGCCGAAATACTAAATCCCATGATACATAATATAAGTATTATTCCGAGTTTCATTAAAGTAAGAGAAAAAGTTTCTCTCAATTCTTTATGTTTTCTCTCAAGCATAAAGGTTATTTTTTTTGTTTTGTGCAGATTTTTCATTTTGTTTAATTTTTTAAGGGTTGATAATTATGATAAAATGTTTTTGTTTTTTTTCTTGAATCTTTTTTAGATGTTTTGTTTTTTTATTCGGCAAAAATATGTTGATTATCAATATTATATATGGCATTTTGCGCAAATACTGAAGGAAAATTGTGGCGTTCTTTGCATCAAAATCAATAACTTTTATTGATTAATACCGTCTAAGAGTATTCTCAGGAGAAAATACTCTCAAGATGACACAAAAATTACTTCAATACTCAAAATAAATGCTTTGCTAATTTTTCATCAAGGACTGCAGTAACTCAGGAATTTTGCACACGTGCTTATTTTTTTCTGAAAAAATATACAGGTGAATACAAACCCAATTTGGTATTTCGAGTAACAAAGGAGCCATCCAAACTATTTACAAATCCATCCATGTTAACATCGGAAACAACGTATTTTCCGAAATTTCCTGCCATCCATTCAATGTTGAAAATAGACATATCCACATGGTCCATGAACCCATTCATATTGAGATCGCCTGCCCACAAGCATGCTAATCCGTAATACATTATCATTGGATCGTACATAGCTAAAGGTGCTTTCACTGCTTGGGTAATTCCTGTAGAAAAATCGTAAATAATATCTTCATTATATGGGAATAATACGTTGCTTACCACAGACAAATGATTACGATGTTTTATCACTACGCGCACACTATCGTCCGTGTTGAGTATAAGTTGTGGCTTTTGTCCATTGGTATCCACCACTGAGCCATCAGGTTTTAACAATAGCGCATGACTTTCCAATAAATCGTACTCTGTGAATATACCGGACACTTCAAAATTACCCCATATTTCTACTAATATCCAATCCACAATCGTTCCGGCAGGACCTGATTCATCGTTGATTTGAAAATAATTTCCTTGTACGTCGTAAGGATTGGTAACCGGAAGTTTCAAGTTAGGCATAGCTTCCGGCATTATCGGTACTTGAATATAGTTAGTCATAATAGAATCGGGTTGTGTTACGCCTTGCAGGAACAATTTCAGATCTAAGATTATATTAGCACAAGTTTCACAGTCAATATGAGGTGGTTGCACTGCATCCGGGTAGCCTGTTAATGTAAACACGCTAAGTATGGGCAAGTTGGTAGTTGGGGTAACGCCGTAGTTGGTGTAATCTCGTGTCCAAACACCTGGAAACGTCCAACCATTACTTGTATATCTGGTTGTGTCTTTTACAGCCTGGTAGGCTGAAATGTTTGCACCGTGGTTATTATCAGGTGCCGCGTAGTCGTTGAAAGGTACATCATTCATCTTCATACTGTCCAATGCAAAGTTATTGTTCAATATAATGTTACTTCCGAAATCGGAACCCAAAACACGTCCATAATCCGAAGAATAGGGTTGGAATATTAACTGCGAATTCAAAGCAAAGCATTGGCTTATTTGATCTCTGTTAGCGAGGGCGGAGTTGTTCGCGCGGCTCCATCCCAAAATTCCGCCTACCTCTGTAAACCCTTCAATCACGCCGGTAGTGTAACAATTGGTTATGACAGTTCCATTAGTATTGGTAGCAGACGGTGATTGTCCTACGAGTCCACCAACGCCGCTGGTAGGTACTCCGGTAGCGGTAATGTTACCGGTAGTGTAACAGTTTGAAATCCTTGTATTGCGAGACATCCCCACAAGTCCGCCAATCACATAACTTCCGGTAATCGCTCCGGTAGTGTAACAGTTGGATATGATTACACCGGCGGAAGACGCCACAAGTCCACCTGCATAGGAACCTGTACCTCCCATACTACTGACATTACCGGTAACATAACAGTTGATTATGGTAACGGTACCTATGGTGGTAGTCTGAGCAATTCCTATAAGACCTCCGCTATACTCGCCTCCGGTAATATTTTTATTGCTTATATTTATACCAAGATTTTTAATGGTAGTAGGATTTGCCGAGATGCCGGCTATTGATCCGAATAAAGCTTGATTGGTGGCAGTAGTTCTGTTAATCCACAATCCGGTAATTGCATTGCCCCCCCCATCAAATGTACCCAGGAATGCTGTTCTTAAACCTATTGGTTTCCAACCTGCGTTTGCTTCCCAGCCACAGCTATCGTCCCGTATCCATGCATTTTCGTCATATTCTGCTGCAGCGGCTATACTTCTGGCTACAATAAGGGCATTGTAATCAACAGCTGATTCATTGTAAACCGTAGTGTCATCGCTGTTGATAGGCATGGTAAAACCTTCGAAGCCCCACCAGCCGAAACGTTTATCGCCCTTATGTCTGTTCTTTATTTCTTGGTTGCGTAGCTCCAAGCCGGTTCCATCGCCGTAGGATGCAGTTACGCCCGGTATTCCGAGATTTTGCATTAATTTAAACTTATTAACGTTGTGTTTTGTTTGTACATATTCTACATGTGCCAAATCGTCCCAATTCCAAATTTCAAATTCGTTTGCATCATTGGGTATGTAAGCGTCTATTATCTTTACCTCAGTAATAACCGACGTTTCACATGGTTCTAAATCTGGTGTGATATAAGTTATGGTATAACTACCGGGTATACTTTTTCTTGGCGTAATAGTTCCATTGGTTGCATCAATGCTCAACCCTGCAGGCATAGCGGAAAAAATCCCATCAAGCGGGGCATTTAAAATTACAGGGGCGGGAAAGTCGTTGTTATAATATGTAGTGCGTGCATAACGGATAGTGGCTGATTTAAATACAACCTCTAACGGATCGGTAGTTACACTACATCCTGCTGCTGATGATGGTGGGAAAATAGTAAAAGTAGCGTTGCCAACGGAAATACCGGTAACCATATTACCGCTTACAGTGGCTACCAGCGAATTGCTACTCACCCAGTAGGCACCTGGAATATCAGGATCAACGGTTAAGATTGCCGTTCCTCCTACACAAATTTCATCCAAATCTACGTAAACATTAGATGGCGTAGCATCTGTTATAGTTGCGGTAATCCGCGTTCTAACAACAGATCTGCAATTATGTACCGGCTCTTCCTGTCCTACAAAATAGACATACGTATTGCTCGTTGCCGTTGAAACGGAAGTTGGAGGTGTAATGGGCGTAGTTGAAATAGAATCTGCATACCACAATAAAGTATAGCCGGGTAACGCAGTGGCTCCCGACATCTCCGCAATATTAATGTTACCCGAATTAAAGCAAAGCATAATATTAGGATTATGAACAATAACTGCCGGTGGTGCAGGCTCAACAACAATTTCTACCGAATCGGTCTTGGGCAGAGGACAATTCTCTGGTACTACAGAAACTTTATAAAATCCGGATGCATTAGCGCCGGCAGTAAAACGAGGCCTTTGTACAAAAATTTGATTAGGGGGCGGAAATCCGGAAGGACCTGACCAGGTATAGTGTGTTCTACCCAGAGATACACAATTGATGGCAATCTCCGAACCTTGACAAATTGGATTAGGATAAGAGCTATAAACGATATTGGCATTCTTCAAGTCAAGCATCGTAACGGCAACGGGCATGCTCGCCCCACAGGCATCCGTTACCGTTATATATAAAACACTGTCGGCACGCCCCACATCATAAAAGACTCCATTATCACTCGGCATGCCCGGAGAATAAGATGTTGGGTGCAAATAATAACTATACGGCGCAACCCCATTGATACCCTCACAGATAATATTACCAAATGGTTCTCCCTCGCAAACGTAGGCAGACAACGTCTCCGGATCCAAGGTTAAACCATCGGCAGGATATACAACCGTAAATGTACGCCCGCAGTTATAACCGGAGTTGTAGGTCATTGTTATTTGATAGTTGCCAGGAAGCGGCAACAGTAAATGTTCTCCGGGGCCAACTTTTCCACTATTAAAAATTACACCGGTAGGCGCCCGGCTAATGTAATAATAGGTGTCTGTGATCGTCGTTACGCCATTAGCATCCGTTCGCCGTACGCTGCCTTCCGGATAAATTTTAAGTCCTTCACAAGTCAATTCACTGGTATAGGTAAGATCATCATAGCTATAATTATAATCTCTGGTAAAAGAGCGTGTAGATACTATACCGCAAATATTTGTAATTTCAAATGTATAGATACCCGCCTTAAAGTCATAAAAAAGATTAGGGTACGCAAGATGGAACATACGCTCGTTTGGCATAGGAAAGGTAATTGTATAGGTATCTCCCACGTTTCCCCAAGGAAGAGGCATAGGTCCGCTTACATATTTAATTTTTGTTCCGAGTGAAATCGGGCTCTCGCTATAGATAAAACGCCCATCATGACCACAGCATTCATCACTTCCGGTACAAAGAGTATTATTAACAGTAAAAGACTGTCCTCCTGCAGGAGGCATCCAGCTACGAGTGTATCCTCTGTTATCGGCTCCGGTAATAGTTATCGTATATTGAACACCTCTGGGATAACTTGCGCTTGTAGTATCATTTGAAAGCCATTCACCCCAACCGGTACTGGTTCGTACCGATTGGCCGGTAAGTGTCCCTTGTTGTATGATAATATCCGGAGTTGCCGTAGCTGTAACTTTCCATTGCGCCGGATAACATATACCATAATAGTAGTCAATATCAAGACCCAATTTTGCCGTAATGCAACTACCTTCATCATCTAATGTAACTACTTTGTTTAGAAAAGGGTTGGTGCTACAAAGATAAGAAGCCTTATCTAATTGAACAGATTTTTCTACTGACGGAGCGGTACATCCTTTAGGTCTAATGTATGCCCAAAGTTGATCCGAGCTGCTACAAAAGGAAGTATAAGTGGCAGGAGCGGGCAATTCCACCGCAGGTACAATTCCTCTGCCGGGATGATCTTGCCAAACCTTAGTGCCTGCACCATTCATTAAATAGGCACATTCGTAATATTGAGCGGAATTAATCCAATAGTCGCTCCAATCCCAATTAGAGGGGATAAATGCATTTTGAAGCACTTGAATGGTTTGGCAGTCGGTAACATCTAACGGACGCGCTATACGTACGTTAGCCAAAACCATGTTTACACCATTTTGATCAAGGGGTATATCTTGCAAAAGCGTATCCACAACAACTGCTTTAGTAACAGTATAGCCACACATATCTTCAACTTCTATGGTATAGGTACCGGCGGGAACATGATTTAAAGTATCCGTAGTTGCAGTCGCCGGCGTTGTCCAATTTGTTTTTCCGCTATATCCTGCAGGATAGCTTGTAACATTAACCGTATAGGGTCCGGCTCCATGTGAAAAGGCCAAACGAATCAATCCTGTGGGACGGCAAGTCATGGTCTTACGCGCCATCCCAACGCTAAACTCCAAGGGTGTGTAATTACCGGGCACTGTTATTGGAGGGGGATTTCCTATAGTAGATCTGGTTACTGACCAATCATTTCCTATACGACAAAATGCCCTGAATTCTATCCGGTAATCGCCGGGAACAATACCGGTTGGAGTAGTTTTTATAGTACCATCACCATCCCATTGCACCCAGTCAACATATTGACCTCCATTTAACGGCAAAAGTCTTAATTCTGCATCATCCAACTTCACATTGTCAATATCTAATCCGCTGATGGTTACGGTAATGCTACCATTGTTAAGACAGGTTGCTACTGTGACGCTTGCAGATAAAGTTATATCATAATGATCACATTGGGCTTGAGTTTTAAAGGGAGAGCAATAAAGCGCAATCGTCACTATTATGAGTAATAGATTTTTGAAAAAAATGTAGTTTTGTTTCATATTAAGTTTTTTTATTTGTTCAAAACAATAGCGTCAAAAAAGAAGGTGCAAAATAATACCTGGTTGTACAAACAAATGTTATACATTATTTCCCATTAATTTAAAAATTCTGCCGTATTTGCAAATTTTCGGAAATGATGACTAAAAAAGTTGGAGAAGCTATTAAAAAAGAGATTCCTCACTGTATTTGGAATAATATTCTGTTCGTATAAAAATATGGATGAGGACAATGGCTCTACACTACCTCTGTTTCTCGTATCCATTTTTCTAAAGGTGCTCATCAATCCGAATTGCAGGTTTGGAATCTCGTTATTATTGAGTTTTCTGATGGTATTTCAAATTTGTTTTGCTATTTTATTGTTTTTTTCCTAATATTTCCGGGAGTTTCGTTAAACATCTTCTTACAAAAATTATTAAAATGCGAGGGAGAAGAAAAGCCAAATTCATATCCCAATTCTGCAAATGTTTTAGTGCTACAATTAATTTCGTGATAAATAGCTTGAGCTTTTTGAGATTGGATCCATTGAGAGGGAGATACACCAAAAACTCTTTTAAAACGTTTTTCAAATCCGGAAATACTGTAGTGTGTGCGTTTAGCTAAATCGCTAATTGTTAATGTTGGCTCATAGTTTTTCCTTACAAGTGTCAAAAATTTAAAATCATTACTTAAAATTGGAGCAAAAAAGGCTTTTAATTCCTCCATGGAATAATAATACCTCAATATGTACAGGAATTCTCTCAGTTTTATTTCCAATAAATAGCTACAATAAAGTCCATCATTTAAAATTACAATTAAATGATTCAGATAACTTATTATTACATTATTAGCATGTAGAATATGCGTATCCTTTTTCTCTTTTCCTTTACTTCTTTGTTTTTCTCTATGCAACGTTTCAAAAGAGAAATGATCACAAAAACTAGGAGCAATATCTAAACGAAAAATGATAAGAGTGGTATCTTCTATCATTTCAATCATACAATTATGTTTGACCGGCAATATGATGATAGATTTTTCGGCTACCTGCCTGCTGAATGTTTTTCCGAAAGAAAAACACAAAGTGCCGGTTAATACAACAACTATTTCGTTAGATTTAGTAACTATTTGATATACAGTTCCACCTTTGTAATGTCTGATTTCTAATAAAGGCATTTCTTTATCTCTGCTGTAATTAAAACAGCCAAGATGTACTTGTATTTCTGTATCCGAAACATTCATAAATCTATTCACTTATTAATCAACGAAAACCATTAGTAACAACTAATTTGCAAATTTCCAATTAGCTACGAAATAATCATTGCATATTATCTCCAATTTATTTATAATTTCAGCATTTACTAAGTTGATATACACAATAACCCGGCTGAGATGCGAAGCCTCAGCCAAACATAGAATATGAGACAAATCTGCAATGAAGAAGAGGATTTTTTAGTTTTTTTTCATGAAAAAATACACTGGTGAGTATAATCCCAATTTGGTATTTCGTATTATAAAGGAGTTATCTATGTTATTTACCATGCCATCCATGTTGACATCAGAAGCAACGTATTCTCCTATCCATCTTGTTCTCCAATCTATGTTAAAGATAGACATATCCACATTGTCCATGAATTCGTTCATGTTGAGATCACCTGCCCACAAGCATGCTAATCCATTATACATTACCATCGGATCATATATGGCTAAAGGTGCTCGTAGCGCCTGAGTAATTTCTATAGAGAAGTCATAAGTAATATCCTCATTAAACGGGAATAGTGCACTACTTACCACAGTCATGTGGTTGCGATGTTTTACAACTATGCGTACCTCACTATCTGTACAAACTACAAGCTTGGGTTTTAGTCCATTCGTATCCACCACATTACCGTCAGGTTTTAACAATAGTGGTAATTTTTCAAATAAATCGTATCTTGTATTCATTCCTGATAGTACCAAATTACCCCAAATTTCTACCAATATCCAATCCACTACCTTACCGGCTACTCCTAATGTATCGTTGATTTGAAAATAACTTCCCGGTATACCATAAGGATTAACAACCGGTAGCTTTAAGTCAGGCGTTTCCGTCGGATATAACGGCACTTGAATATGATTGGTCATGAAAGGAGGAGAACTAGGTTGGATTACGCCTTGCAGAAATACTTTCAGGTCTAAGGTTATATAGCAGATCTCACCAACAGTAATCGTTAGTTTTAAAGCATTTTCTATCGGGGTTGTGCAGCCTGCTATATTTCTTGCAATTACATAAATGTCGTGTGAAGTAGCATAAGAGCGATCAGTAATAATGTCTGTAAACAGCTCTGTGCAAGCGACATCGATATAAAACTCAAGGGTAATGCCTTCGCCGCTGCTAACTAATTCTTGTAAAAATAATACAGTAATTACATCGCCTTCACAAACATTGGTGTTAGTAACATTAATTATTACAGGAGCAGCAGGATGGAGGTCTATCCATTTTGCATAAACAGTAGTGTCGCTTGTTACTACAGTCGCGCTGGTAAAAAGAGAACTTTCATCATCTAAATCAAAATACCAATTTTCAAATTCATAACAATGGCGGGTCGGTTCATCCGGCATATTGGCACTTCCGATAGAGTCACCTTCTATAGTGATTCGTGTATTTATATCTCCATTGTCGTTGAAAGTTACTGTGTAGGGTTTGTATCCGCCTAATGTATAAGCTGCATAACTATTGGGAGCAATAGCTGCCAAAGTTGTAACAGAGCCGCTACCGAGAGATGATGATATTCCGAAAATAGACACGGGGTCTATAGTAGAAGCAATTTTTTCCCATTTATTTGTAATAGGATCCCAACCAACAACAAAAATGTTCGCGATATTATTGCTTGCAAAAACAGTCATGTCTGTTGACCATGACAAGGTAATATTAGTGGGCCTTGTTCCTTGAATAATCCAAGATTCATTCGTTATAGCATCCACGTTATTACCCAAGCTGCTTATGTCGAATAGGGCTGTTTCATAATATGCCGCATCTGTAGGCATGTCAGGGGCGGCTGCACTAATGGCAGCAGGACGGTAAACGCTTTGTCCGACAGGAAATATAAAAGCTGTAGTGTTTCGGGTTCTTACATATCCGTTTACAAAAGAACTGTTGGTAGATTTCCAACCCGCAGTTCCTGCAAACGACAACATCCCGCGTTTCGCAGCAGCAGTGTCCCTAATAGTTTTTATAGTCTTTTCAAGAACTACCGTGTCGCCGGATGTAATATAAACAAAGCCGGCAGTATTAATATAAATATTTCCTGCCACATAGTGTTTACTTTGTGCTTGCAGGGCAGAGACTTCCAACAGCAATGTAAAAAACATTAGCATTTGAACTAATGCTTTTCTTTTGACATTCTTAAACCAAAGAGAATTGAGTAATGTTTTTTTCATCTGAATATAATTTTAAATTCGAAGAATAGCACGACACTTAATCTCTATTGGCCCTTCTGATTTCCTCCGCTTTTTCGATACACCAGGCAAATGCATTGGCAGAAAAGACGGCATTGTAAACACTGCCTGCATTCGTTGCAGCTGTTCCATAATTAGGTCGAAAAGTAGGATAATTATTATATACGCGACCATTAATTGTTTTATTCATTAAACGGAAAGGACATACTGTAAGCCCGGTATAAGTTCTAGATTCACCGGAGTTGAAACCACCGTCGCCGATAAATATAAACGGATATTCTCTGTGACGGAAAATGGTTACTCCTTCCGCAGGACGCGACGTGTTGCCTATCTCTCTTGCTCCCGAATAGATAATGATTTCGTCTAACGGCAGGTTTGTTACATATCTGGTAATTGATGCATCTTCTCCCCAACTTCTCCCTAAAATATCTTCGAACGGACCTCGGAGAATGGGGTCGTCGTCTCTACAATAATAAGGTCTCATATCGGCGGGCATATTGCCAAGATTAAAACCCAATGTATATTTTGCACCCGCACCGGCTCCTTCAGAAGAGCTAATAAAGAGATCGCTACTGGGATTAGTAGTACCGTGAAAAAACAGATTCATAAAATTTCTGTTTGAGACAGTCGCCTCCGAGCAAATCATCAGAATTCCCCCTTCTTTAACCCAATCAATTAATACGTTGTTTCTTGCCAAATCCTCTGCGTTTGGAGAAGTCGCCGTTCCACGAAAAAATTCAGTATCATATCCAATCATAAAAACATCTATTGGAGGTAATCCGTCAGTACCTTTCAACAAACGCTCCAGTCTGTTCGCTGACATGGCTTGCCAGCCGGCAGTGAGCAAGCATATAATATCCCTGTTATCATCCGTCCAAGTATTCGGAGTTGAGACAACGTTTGCTTGATGCGTTGTGCCATTATTCTTGAAGCCTGCAAATCTTAATATAGACCATTGGTTGTAGCCAAAATTTTGAGGACACGTCAGCATTGCGTTCAAACTGTTCCCAGGAGTCCGTGTATCAACAAGCCCCGCATTATAGTTGTAAAGAGGACCTGTTGCATTGCCAAGTGTCATCAAGCGTTTGCGGGGAATAAGCATATAAACTGTTACTTGACAGGAGGCTGTAGTGCTTTCACTGTTGGAGGTAATGGTAAACATTTTATCATTCAATCCACGTGGAATACCTGTGCCAATCAGGTACATTTCCTGTGGGGAACTTGTCAGGACAGTTTCTCCTCTAAATGAAAAACCGTCAACTGTATTGGTCTCCACAATAGCCACCGCTCCAAAAGATGAAGAAGGAACATGGCTAAGCGTTACCTTAATCCGGTGAGATTGACCGTTGATGGGATTGGGAACAGTAGATAATGGCTGATCTTCAAAATACATACCTTCCACCACTGTAGCTTTACAATCAAGGTGAAATTCAGGGCGCACGGCTGTCGAAATTACTGTGTTCAGGAAATTACAATCCGGACCACCTCCGGATGAGACGAGCGTAAACTGGTCGGGCGTGTCGTCGGTAGGGTCAACAAGATCTGCTCCTTGCGTGTGATTAACAGGCTGTCCTGTTCCCGGTACGGTTATGGTAAATGTTCCCAATGAAAGAAAACTGCCTGTCGTTTCAAAGAAATAGCCATTGTCGGGAGTAGATGTGGCAGAAATGTTGTACGAGCCGATGCGCGATACAGTCAAAGTAACCCGGAGATAATGCGAGGAGTTTAACGCTACACCATCGCCATATATTCCAAATACTTCTACCGAGTTGCAATCAAACTCAAAGCGCGCAATGGTGGGTCGTTGCGAATAACAATTCCATTTCTCTCCATCCCACTTGTTCAATCCCAAACACAGGTCTTTCTCATCGTCTTCTACAATGTTATAAACGATTAGTCCGACATGCATTTTTTTCAATGCTGCCTTATTGGTTACATACTGGGCAGTAGGACCCGAATTAGGATCGCTCGGATCATTCAAAAACATAGGGTAAAGTTCGTTGTTGTCAGAAAGCGCTACCCTTGGTAAGGCTAACCCTAAATGGGCATTAGCATCGTCGTCGGGCACGCCTGTGATATTTTTCAGTTGCAGTATAGCTCCTGATACAGATTGCTCTTCAATGCCAATTGTTACTTGAGCACTCACATCTAACATGGCAAGCAACAAAATAGATAAAATCAAATTCTTTAAAACTTTTTTCATGTATTTAAATTTATATATGTATTTACATTTTAATCATTTCACTTGATATTGTTTATATTTTTAAACTCATAGAGAGTTCAATACTTTACTATAAGCAAAAATGCAACAACTTTTGCAAATGGTTGTTGCATTTTTTAGCCTATATATTCATTATTTACGTAAAAATTGCAAAAAATAGGACAAAGACTGGTAATTCATAGTATCTCAATTCTTTTCTTTATTGTTTTTTTCTAATATTTCCATGGGAATTATTGAACATCCTTTTACAAAAATTATTAAAATGTGAAGGAGAAGAAAAACCAAACTCGTATTCTAATGGGAACTTGTATTTCTATCTAAATTCTACCAAAATTCGAGATAATATAAAAAAGAGATTCCTCACCTCGCAGATTTGGAATCTCATTGTTCAGGTCTTTTTATTTTTTAATGATAATTTTTTCTACAAATTCTCTACCGGTTTTTGTAATTCCCTTAACCACATAAGATCCGGGAGCAAAATCAAGTGGTACTTCTGTTGAATAATTGGTTAAGTGATATGTCCTTACCACTTTACCGGTCATATCGAAAATGTATGCAATAGCATCAGGTAGCTCATTGTCTCCCAATTTTAATTGGAAGGTTACTATACTACCATTTATTACCGGATTTGGATAAATTTTAAATTCAGCGGAGTATAAATCTGTATTTGTGGTTTCATCAGGGTTTGTACCCAAATGGAATTGTACGGAAGAATCGATATCATAGGCATGTGAGTTCTCGGCGTCTAATTCAGATGACCACGCAGAGCCAATTGAGGAATCATCATAAGGATAAAATTCCAAGTAAAAATCCGATGTAAGCGCTTCGACTCCAGCAAGAACAGGAAGTACAAAAGTAGCAACGGTTACAAACTCATCTGTAAAATTATTACTTGTTGACTTTGACGTAGAAACGTCTTTATCCAAATGCAGACGTATGCCGTTTGCACCTATCAAATACCAAGGATTTGGCTCTGCAGCAGTGATGCCAACAGGATTTGCGGATGGCAGGATTCCATACCCGTTGAGTAAATCTAATCGTACACCTGAACTGTTATTATATAGCATCATGATATCTGTAGAAGTCATGGGATAGCCTGTGGCTATATAGCCTACACCTGCTTTTATCTGTAAATCAAAAACAATAGCGTCGTGTGATGTTAATTGCCAACTCGGCTCATATTTTAAATTAATAATTCTGTGTTCCAATAAAGGAGTAGAAAATGATTGTGAAAAGAGTGTATTACTACATAATAATATAATACTTACTAAAAAAATTGTTTTAAGCGATTTCATGTTATTTAATTTTTAATTGGTTAATTAATTTATTTACTGATTTTTTATTTATCTTTTTCTGAAAAAATATATAGGTGAATACAATCCCAATTTTGTATTTTGGATAACAAAGGAGAGATCTGTATTGTTTATTATTCCATCCATATTAACATCGGCAGCAACGTATTGTCCAAAAATACCTGATTTCCATGCCATGTTGAAAATAGACATATCCACATGATCCATGAAGTCGTTCATGTTAAGGTCGCCTGCCCACAAACATGCTACCCCGTATTGCAATATCATTGGATCATATATGGCTAAAGGTGGTTTTAGCGCTTTGTCTACTCCTGTAGAGAAGTCCCAGGTAACAATATCCTTACCGGAGAATGTTAACAGTTCGCTACTTATCACAGACAAATGGTTTCGGTGTTTTACCATTATGCGCACACTATCCTCAGAAAGTACAAACTGTGGTTTTTGTCCGGTGGTATCCACTACGGAGCCATCGGCTTTTAACAATAATGCCCGTTGTTCCAATAAAGTGTAATCTGTGAACATGCCGTCTACGATTAAATCACCCCAAATTTCTACTACTATCCAATCCACAATTTCCCCAATAGCTGAAACATTGTTGATTTTTGAACAAGAATCCGGTAAGCCGTAAGGATTAATAACCGGCAATTTCAACTCAGGCATAATTGTCGGCGCTATTGGTGCTTGAATATAATTAGTCATAACAGGACCGGGTTGTGTTACGCCTTGCAGAAATAATTTTAGGTCTAAAGTTATACTTGTAGTAACACATGGAGTGAGCATCGTTGTAGTAACTTCACTAAGATTACCTGCATAATCCACTGCTTGTATGTGAATATATTTTGCCGTATCTATTACGGTATAGGTTACTATCTGGCTATCTTTTGCGGATATTGTCAGCGGAGTAATAATATCACCTAAGGCATCGTACTCAATTATTGGAACACCGTTAGGATTATTATCTTCCGAGATAAAGAAACCGCGCAAGCCTGCTTTTTTTACAACAATTACTTCGTTGGATCTGCATGTATCAGTATAGTCAGCGGTATTAGTTGCGTGAATATAGAATTTGTAAGTATTACCGTTATCATAGGATGATATGTTTATCTTATTATCACAATTATTACTTTGACTTACCGTGGGAGCTTCCGGAGCGACTAAATCCAGAGCAGAACATACTTCAGCAGATGTTTCTTTCGTAAACTGCGCCAGATACCAAAGCGTATTGGCTAAAACCCTCTTCTCATCATTGGTTGCTGCTCCGTTTGAGTGTCCGGTTTGAATCATGGCGGCATTATTCCAGGTAGTCAGGTAAAAGTTATTGGTGCCTCCATTATACCATATTTCCGGAGAATCGTACATTCCTGGAGGATTTCCAACTACATCGGGATAATTCATCCAAACGATTCCGTTAGCATACTGTCCCGCCGAATGAGTAAAAGGAACTGTCAAATTCTCGTTATAGGGTATGCGATGTGGATATTTCAGCAAAAAACCATCGTTAATAACCCGGATATGCGTACTGCCCCGCTCAATTTCTAATCTGTGGTCATTGGGGTCTATATCTAAATTGGTATACTCTTTCAACGATGCGAAGTTGGGATGAGGTTGTATTTGTGTGTCGTGCCCAAAAAGCACACCACGTCCGGCGTCAAGGAAGTTTTTGACAGCAGTAGCGCCGGCAGGTGTAAGATCATAATGCTGATTTGAATCCCAGGAACCAAACATAATTACATCATATTGATACTCGGTACCTCCACCCTTCAGTAAGGTTTCAGGATTCGAGAGCATATTAAATTGAAGCATCGTTCTAGTGGTAACTTTTATTTTATCTAATCCAACAGCGGGATCATCCATCCACTCTTGTAGCATGTGTCCTCCATTTAAATTGGGGCATATATTTAATACTCTAATCTCTCTATTGTAGTTGGTTGATGTGGTTTGCCATTCGTTAATAATGTCGTTCCACTGGTAGAGCGTATAGCCGTAATTTCCTGCAGGAACAAATGGCCAAGACCATTGCAGGCGTACACAATCATCATATTCTTCGGTGATTTCGATTAAGAAAACACAAGGCTTATTTTGTGCTGAAACATTAAATCCCATGATACATAACATAAGTATCGTTCCAAATTTCATTAAAACAAGAGAAAAAATTTTTCTCAATTCTTTATGTTTTCTCTCAAGCGTAAGTTCTGTTTTGCTTGCTACATGTGGATTTTTCATTTTGTTTAATTTTTTTAAAGGTTAATAATAATTATTTTAATACTCAAACAAATGTTTGTGATATTATAAAAAAAGAGATTCCCACTGCATTCGAAATGACATTTTGCCCATGAAAGAATATGGATAGGTACAGCGGCTCTACACTACCTCTGTCTTTTTCATATTCACTTCAAGACAGTTGTCAATCCGAATTGCAGGCTTGGAATCTCATTAATTATTAACATTTTTAATTATATCTTAATTTTTTCATTGTTTTCTTCTAATATTTCCGGGAGTTTCGTTAAACATCTTCTTACAAAAATTATTAAAATGCGAGGGAGAAGAAAAACCAAACTCGTATCCTAATTCTGCAAATGTTTTAGTGCTACAGTTAATTTCGTGGTAAATAGCTTGGGATCGCTGAGATTGCATCCATTGGAACGGAGACACGCCAAAAACCTTTTTGAAACGTTTTTCCAAACCGGAAATACTATAGTGTATTTTTTTTGCTAAATCACTAACAGTTAATGTTGGGTCATAGTTTTTTCTTATAAGTGCCGAAAATTTAAAATCATCACTTAAAATTGGAGCAAAAAAGGCATTTAATTCCTGCATGGAAGAATAAAATCTCAGTATATACAAGAATTCTCTCAGTTTTATTTTCAATAAATAGTCACAATAAAAACCATCATTTAAAAGCATTGTTAAATACTCTAAATAAGCTTTAATAATAGTATTAGCATTCAGGATATGCACTTCATTTCTTTTTCCTCTTTTTTCTCTGTACAGCGTTTCTAAAGAGAAATGATCGCAAAAACTGAGGTCAATATCTAAACGAAAAATGATTAAAGTGGTATCTTCTATCATTTCCATCCTACAATTATGTTTAGCCGGAAATATGACAATAGCTCCTTCTGTTATTTGTTTGTTGAGTATATGTCCGAAAGAAAAATTCAAAACGCCGGTTAACACAATAACTATTTCATTAGATTTAGTAACTATTTGGCATCTCTCTTTTTTTTCATAATGTCTAAGTTCTATTAAAGGCGTTTCTTTATTCTTGCCGTAATTAAAACAGCCAAAATGTGATCCTATTTTCGCATCCGATTTATTTATCATTTCCATCTTCTTGAAATCAAAATTAAGTTTCTATTTTTTTCATCAGCAAAAATGCGCTGAATATCAATGCTATATGTGGCGTTTTGCGAAAATAATAAGAAAAATTTGTGACATTTTTTGCATAAAAGTCAACGAATTTTACAAATTACATGATTGAAGTGTATTTTTGAAAAAAAAAGCTCCTAAAAATGATATAAAGTCATTTTAGTGCTCGAACTTAGTGTTTCTTAATTTTTTTTCATATTTTTGAAAAGTATATATTATAGCTGGTAATTGAAACCCAGCACAAGCTCAAGTGTCTAATTATCAATATATTTAACGTATGACAAACGAAATATGGTATGATCATTTTATGGATATTCTTTCAGAAAAATATTCAACGAAAGCTAAATTGGCACAAGCTTTAATGGATTTGTTGTGTATGGAACGTGAAGCTGTGTACAGAAGATTGCGTAGAGATGTTATTTTCCCTGCTCATGAAATTGTAAAAATTGCTTCTTCATTGAATATTTCTTTAGATGAAGTTATTGGAGTTAAATCGCAAAAAATATTATTCCAGATGCAACCCCTGAACTACACCAACCCATCGAAAGAAGACATGAATTTTGTGCGAAAAAGAGTTCAAGTGCTCGAACAACTCAAGGATGTTACAGGCTCGGAATATATGGTAGTTTGTAATCACTTGTCACGGTCTTTATCTTCCGGATTTGAGATCCTGTATAGATTCCTCATATTCAGATGGTCATATGAGTAATCT
>Ga0209737_10000886_pt1 | contig 22825 bp, 19 predicted proteins | sample TergutCu122P3_FD_187284 | JGI IMG/M metagenome (GOLD analysis project Ga0209737, IMG submission 187284) | Cubitermes ugandensis P3 segment gut microbial communities from Kakamega Forest, Kenya - Cu122 P3 (SPAdes) (version 2) | ecosystem: Host-associated > Arthropoda: Insects > Digestive system...
TGTGGAAGGCACGCCATTTTTTCTGGTAAACAATCTTACGGTGCGCGGCGCTGTTGCCTACGACCTTTTTAATGCAGCTATAGACATGGCCTTGGCAAACATCAAAAACTAAGGCTATAGCATTTCGACTTTGAAATGCTATACAAGCCATGTTTCGACATGGCTTGCCGCCGCGTATCGCCTACGCCTGCACAACGGCACTCGACTGCGCGCGCACCAAACGTCCAAGCCAAGTACGAATTTGATCCATGTCCTGCTGGTGTATCTTTTCGGAGCTATCCACCAGCAGGCGCAGGCGGTTCATCTCCGTACGCAGGGCTCTGTTTTCCTCCTTCGCGGCGCGGGCCTGTTCCGCCAGTCCCTCCAAATCGTCCTGTCTGCGCACAAGTAAAGCAAGCGCGGAAGCTATGCCCTCCAAAGCCCTGTTTTGCTGTTCGATAAGCTGGAGCGGCACCCCCTGAACAGACACGGGCAAGGCTTCTTCGGGCAGCGGAACGCTTGCAATGGGGGCCATCAAGGACAATGCATTACAGGGAAAATTTTCCGCAAGCATATCCTCAACGCCTGCGGCGGTACGCGTTTCACGCATGGCCTCAAGCACAGCGCGTATAACATCCAGCGCCTCCTTGCGGTAGCGCTTGCGCCTGCCCTCGCCGCATACGGGCATGTAGGCCGCAAAACGCTTGCAATAATACCTGGCTGTGGATTCAGGCAGGGAAAAATGCCTGGCTATATCTGCAATGGCCAGCAGACGTTCGCCGGCAGGTGTCGCTTGAAAGCTCATATTTCCTCCAAAAACAGGCAAAGCCTGCCTTGAATACCTGATGGTCCGCAACAGAACACATAGGTTTTATGCAACAAGACCAAGGCGTTTTACGCTTCGGCAACACAACAATATTGTTCTTGTAGGTTATTTTCTAGAAAATGTATAGCTTTTTCCATAACCGCAAATCTCCGCAAATGACAAACGGAATACGGCATGATACAAGTATTGCGAATGTCAACATATATGCAGCATCAACCCTAACCCACGTAAGGAGTTGGCAAATGTACGAAGTTATCTTGTGCGACGTGAAGGACAGAGTGGGGACTCTCACCTTTAACCGTCCTGATGTCGGCAATGCGTTTGCACCGGAGACGTATAGGGAGGTAAAGCACGCCCTGTATGCCTTTGCCCAAGACGACAATGTCGGCTGCATCGTGCTGACCGGTGCAGGCAAATTCTTTGCCGCCGGCGGCGATATCAAACGCTTCAAACGCCAACTTGAAGCCAAAGAATATCTGTCGGAGGAAAACGTGCTGAGTGCTGGCGACATGGCCTTGGCCGTACGCCGTTGCCCCAAGCCGGTCGTTGCCATGATCAACGGCGCCGCCGCGGGCGCGGGAGCCAGTCTGGCCTTGGCCTGCGATTTCCGCATAGTCACAGCCAGCACGAGACTTGTTCTGGGTTTTATCAATTTGGGCTTGCCTGGCGACTCCGGCGCCATGTCTTCCCTTATTCATTTGGTAGGCACGGCAAAAACAATGGAAATACTCATCACCGGCACGGCTGTCGGAGGCGAGGAGGCCATGCGCCTTGGACTCGCCACCAAGTTGGCTGAAGAAGGCAAGCTAGCCGAGGTGACATATGAATTCGCCAGATACCTGGCTGCCCGTCCGCTACAGGCCATCAAATACCAAAAGGCAACCCTGCTGGAGTTTTATTACGCACATCTCCGTGACCTCCACCAACGAGAAGCCGACTACATGGTAGCCTGTTCGAAAACCAAGGATTTTGAAGAAGCCGTCAACGCCTTTCTGGAAAAGCGACCGGCGCAGTTCATCGGCAAATGAGCCTGAGGTGGTGACAATATGTAATGACTTCAATTGATCACGCGGCGCGCACCGATCAGGCTATTCTTCCAATATGTCGCCTCAAGGCTTTCCGTGCGCACCCGCTGCCCCTTGCTGGGACTATGGATAAACTTGCCATTGCCGGCATAAAGACCCGTATGCAGACCGCGCGGTCCCTGCCTGTTTTTAAACACAAGAATATCAGCTGGCAACAATCCATCCTGGGGCGCGACAAGCCTGCCCGCCCGCGCCTGATCCGTTGTAATACGGGGCACGTCAATGCCCTGCTGGCCGTAGGCCCACTGGATAAAACCGGAGCAGTCAAAACCCTTGACGGGCGAATTGCCGCCAAGCCTGTAGCGCGCACCTATCTGAGAATACGCGCTTTCAATCACCTTTTTCGCCGCAACCGGTGTTTTTGCAGGCACTGCGGGCCGGGAGCGCTGGGCGCCGCAGCCGGCAAGGCTCCATACAACAACAAGGCACAAGAGCAGGCAGCCAAGCCGCATACCCCGTGCTGGATACAAACGGGAAGATCCAGCTAGTATGTAGAAAAATATATCTTTCATGCCAAATGCCACTATTCGCTTGTCGTGCTCATAGATGCGCAGAGGAAATTTTTTCCTTGACACCCGGATATTTGCACAGACTGTTCCAAGCAGGCGTAAAGCGCCGAGCCGGACATCCGGAAACGCAACGTAAAATTTACAGGGTACAGTGCATGTTGCGGCTCAGCTTGCGTTGCTGCGTTGTTGCTGCGCCGGCAGCCTACGCATTGCGCATCCTGCTGACGCAATAAAGACAGCATGTTGTAAACGACACACACGACGTGACACGCAAAACGCAACTACCCCGCGAGCGGACCCACAAAACAGCGCGAAGGAAAAAAGAATGCCCGGCCATGCGCGCGCATGGCCGGGCGAGAAGGCAAGGCAAGCCTTGCTACTTAACGAATTTTATCCTGCCCTCGCCACATACGCTCTGACTTGGGAATGTCCGGCAAGTAGTTGGTCCAGGCGTGCTTGGTCTTGTCTCCGTTCATGTGCATCTCGCGATTCCATTCCAAAATGGGCGTCACGAGCTTCTTAATGTCACCTTCCAAAGTGGGCGCTATGCCGTAATCCGTAGCCTGCATCGCATAGTTCACAGCCGCCTGGCTGTATTCCATGGACTTAAAAACCGTATCCAACAACAAAGGCGGGTTGTGGAAGCCTACGCTGTTCTCAGCCGAAACATAGTCCCAGAAGAGCTGACCCTTCCGGATCATTTCCTTGGCGTTTATTACGAGCTTGCCATAATCGGCGTGCTTGGAACCGGTCCATTCGAGAGCCTGGCGCACGGCCTCATGGGCCTTCACAGACATTGCCTGCGCTTGCAGCAGGTTCTCAAAGGTTTTATCCTGAGTGTATTCCACACGCCCACGCAAGTACTCGGGCGATTTGTCCGTATGGCACTTCCCGCAGGTACCTTTAATCATCTCAGGCGTCTTGAGCGGAGTTGTCACGTGATGGCTGGAGACCTTTTTACCATCCATGCGGACATAGGGCATATGGCAGTCGGCGCAGCTCACGCCGGCGGATCCGTGCGGGCCGCTGCTCCAGGCCTCGTATTCTGGGTGCTGCATCTTGATCGACGGCGTCTTGGAAACAGGGTGTATATAGTCAGCGAATTTGCCCTCAAAGCCGGGCATGGTCCTGGTATTGGCGCCGCCTTGCTCATTGTAATATGCATATATTGCGGCAGGATCCATGCCCAGATCCCAGGGGAACACGACCTTTCTGTTCACGCCCTTCACCAGCTGGCCGCCCTTGCTGTACTCGGCTTCCTGAAAATAGTATTCCACATGGCACTGGGCACAAACCAGCGAGCGCATATCGTTGCGGCTCATCGTGCGCCAGTCCTTGCCCTGGCGCTTCAGGGCCTCGTCCAGCGGAACGCTGGTGATGACGAGTTCCATGGTTTGCGGATTATGGCAGGTGGCGCAGCCGATGGCATGGTCTTTCTCATCAAGCTTGTCTTTAGTCCTGAACGCGTTGATGGGCATGGACCAGAAAGCGTCGCCGTGTTCCTTTATCCAGCCGGGGACCGTGGTTGCTTTGCAGTTCCAGCAAGCGGCGGGGAATCCGCCTCCTTCGACATAATGGTTCACACGGTCTATGTCAAAAATGTCATGCAGGCCGTAGTAGTGGCCACGCGCCTCATTGTATTCATACATGAAGGGAAAACCGAGCCAGAGGTTCTTCAGATACGGCTGCGCGTACTTGGAACCCTTGGGCAGAGGATTGACATCGTCGTTTTTGCGGTACGGCACCGAACCTTTATACTTGGTCATGATTTTGTCTTCGCTAGTGCGCTGCCAGGTGGCGTACTGTTGCGGAAAGACTTTGCCGAAGGCCGAATTTTTGATTTCTGTTGCCGAAAGGCCCGTTTTATACTTTGGGGTCTTCAGTTCGGTTGTCACATCGGAACAGCCCGCCGCAAAGATCAGACCCAAGGCGGCAAGCGCCAGAACCAGAGGAAAAAATCGCTTATTCATAGGCTACCATCCTTGTGCTGATGGGCTTTTTGCGCATATGCGCAACATTGCGGTGGCAGTCAACGCAGTACTTTTTGGCCTCCATGCTGGCAACTTCCATATTCGTCATGGCGTGGCAGTGTCTACAGTTGTTGTTGACCACTTCCTTGGTACGAAGACTGACAGGCACACTAATATCCTTGCCGGTAAAATTCCCGACAACATCGTTGAGCCCCGATGACGCTTTGAACGCCACTTTAGAGCCCAAGGCTACCGGTGTATGACAGTCATTGCATGCCTGATTGGCATGGCTGGAAAGCTTATGCGTTACCGCGGCGGCTGCCATCACATGACACGAGGAACAGAAAGGTCTCTGATCCGTAGTACGCATGATGCCGGCCGATACAGCAAGCAGCACAACGCCCAGCACAACGCCGCCCAAAAGGCATTTCAGCCCTGAGCCGGTGCGGGGTGTCCCCATAACCTCCTCCTTGTTAAAAATATCCAGTCCCATGAACCTTTAATGCCATTCAAAAAACATGCCGTACAGATACCCGTATAATAAAAATATGTTCCTGTAAAATGGTTACATTACAGCGGCAAAAGGAAAAGACACGGACACAAATCCAGCGCATTACTGAAAAACATGACGAGCTGTCTGAAAAAAATGACTCGCGCGATATACTCCCATTATGTCACAAAAAAACATTTCGGCCAAGTGCATAGCTTGCAGTTGGCGCAAAAGCCGCCCTCGCCCAAGGCCGCCAGCTCAGAGCGGTTAATCTGCCGGCCGGCCAGGAGGCGCGGCAGCAGTATATCAAACAGCGTCACCTTGAAATACAAGGCGCAGGCCGGTACGCCGATAACCTGCATTTCACCTTCTCCGGGCTGCCGGACAGCGCGCGCCTGTCCTTTGCCGGACGTTACTTCGAGCACAGGGCCTTTGCCGGCAATGCGCCCGATCAGGCTCATCGTGCCCGGGAGCACGGGGGCGCCGTACAGGACATCCACCAGTCCCGCGTCTATCAGCGCGGCGCGGGTCACATCTTCCGGATCCACGGACAAGCCGCCCGTGGTTATCAGCAAATCTGCCCCGGCCTCACGCATGTCTTCAATCGTCCGCGCAATATGGCTTTTGTCGTCCGGGACAATTTCCGCCTTGACAATGCTGCAGCCATAGTTCCCCAGTTTGGCTGAAACAAGGGGAACAAATTTGTCCTCGATCAGCCCCTTGAAAATTTCTGTCCCGGTCACCAGGATGCCCGCCCTGGCGTTACGCAGGGGCGCCACGGAAAACAGGGGCGCATCCAGCACCTGCAAGGCCGCCGCAAAGGCGTCCTCATGCAGGTACAGCGGAATCACCCGCGTTCCGGCGAACTCCGCGCCTTCTTCCAGCAGCGTACCGTCCAGCCTGCTTGCGCACATGACGTCAGGCAGCATGTTAAACGCCTCCAGGCGCTTCGCATCCACGCACAGCAGTCCACGAATCCTGCTGTGCAAATTGATTTTTCCTTCCCTGGGAGGCAGGGAAAAGCCAATGTTGTCGCCCGACATGCGCCGGGCAAAAGCCTGCACTCCTTCATTCTCATGAATGCCCGCGCCCTTCGCGGCAGCCGCGTCCTCCACCGCAACATGAAAACGCCCCATCTGCTGCAAGCGGCAGACATCGCCTGCCGACAGCTCCTGCCCCGCTGAAAAGGCCGCGCCTTTGAAAGCGCCCGGAATAATCTCGGTCATGTCATGCAGGGCTTTTTCGCCTGCCGCTTCCTGCACGGGGACAATACGCGGGCGCGGGAGCATGAGTCCGGCATTGCCGGCCAAAACAGCATACGGGGCTTCGCCCTGGCAACCCCGGCACAAAGCGCCGTCCTCGGTCGGATAGGCCTCCCGGCATTGTGGGCAAACGCCTATGCCGCCCATGTGGGCAGATCCCAAAAAGACCGGCCGGATACGCACCGGCGCCATCACGCAAATGCTGTCGCCCGCGCTTTCGATTTCACGGAAAAGCTTTGCCGTGTCCTGGTCTTTTTTGGCCTTCTGCTTGAGCAGCCAAGCCTTGATTTCCGGAAAAGCCTCCAGCCTGTCCACGTCAACATGCACGCGGAAACCTTCGCCGCTATGCTTGTCGCACAGCGAGACCGCATATTTGCCAAGATTGATAACCTTCATCCAGTTGTTGCCCGTACTGCATAAGGTCAACAATTGCACAGCATCCGGCAGGCATTTTTTGGTTTCCACCACTGCCTCAAACAGGCAAGCCTCCGGCAGAGCCCGTTTGGCCATGGCGACCATGTAGCCGCCGAGCAGCAGACCGGGAGCAGGGTATCCATGAAAGGCGGCGGCACGGGCTTTGAATTCTTCGAAGGTGTAGTGGTCAATGTTCATAACGCTCCTCTCGTTCCGGGCAGTTTGCGGCGACACCGGGCGTTTCGCCACGCAGAGAAAAGCGCAGCGCCTTGCCCCGCAATCGGCAGGCGTCCACGCAGTCGCCGCAGTTAGTGCAGTCCAGACGCTGAATTATGGTGAGTTCACGCGGGTTCAAGGCAAGGGAGCAGGCTGCGAGACAAGGGCGATCGTTGCCAGCGCAGGCGCACTGCGTGCGGACAAAGCGCCGCCGCAACCCCAATCGGGGAAAGGCGGCAACAAGGGAAAGCAGCACGGATTGCGGGCACAGACACCGGCACCAGACGCGGCTGCCTGCAAAGCCTTCCAGCAGGAGCAGTGCGGGAAAAAGCAATGCGCCGAACAACGGAAGGCCGAACAAGGCGGCGTGCTGCATGGCGCGGGTATACCAGCCCGGCATGGAAAGCTGGTTCAAATAGGGTCCGGGCAGCAACAGCAGTACGGCAAGAAGACCCAGCACAGCGACCACGATCCTGGCCGCACAGGGGCGGATGTCCACCTCATGCGCACGGGCGGCAATTCCCGCCTTTTGACGCGCCTTCTGCTTGCCCCGGACGGCGAAAACCAGCTCCGAAGCCAGGCCATACGGGCACATCCAGCCGCAGAAGACCCGGCCCAGCAAAAGCGTGACAAGCAGGACCAGCGTTGCGCCCATAACGCCTTTCGCCGTTGGGCAGCCACCCGCCAAAGTCTGGAGCAAGGCCAGGGGATCGACAAAGGTCAGGCCGAAGACTTCAAGAGAGAGCAGGTTGCCGGAAATGACAGTGATGCCCCGCGCGTTGAGCAGGGGCACAACTATGAAGCCGAGGACGACGGCCGCCTGGCAGCACCTGCGCCAAAAACGCAACGGGCGCCTCACCGCTGCTCCCGCAAACGCGTCGGCACCACGCTGATGGCCTTGACCGGGCAGACGTACTCGCAAACCCCGCAACCCACGCAGGCATCCGTGATCAGTGGCCGATAGCCGTTTTCCAACACTATAGCCGTACCTCGCTTGGGGCAGCGCTCATAGCAGGTCCAGCACATGACAGTCAACTCTTTCTGGTGATACACGCAAATCTTTTTATCCAGCACGGCCATGCCCATGCCGGCCTTTTCCATGGGTACGCTGCGAAGCGCCTGCGTGGGGCAGACGGCGCCACACTTCATACACAAAAAACAAGGCGCTTTGCGGTGAAAAATCTTGGGGGTCTCGACGCCAAAAAACGAATCGGGCGTCATGGCAATACATCGAAAACCGCAGACGGCGGCGCAACGCCCGCAAGAAATGCAGCGGGCTCTGAATTCCTTTTCCGAAACAACTCCCGGCGGACGCAGATAGGGAGCAGACAGCTGCATGGCGCGCGGTTCAAATATCTTTGTGCGGAGCAAGCAGCGCGCCGGAAGCGGCTGCCTGGGCATCCTCTTCGTCCTCGCGGGTGAAAGAGGTCACATAGACCGTCAGCACGCCCTCAAGGCTCTTGATCCGATCGATCAAAGCCTCCAGGTAATCGGAAGGAGCTTCAGCCACCGTCACTACATAGCAGTCTTTATGCACGCCGTAGGTGGTCAGTTCCGGCATGGCGGCGAGGGCTTTTTCCACCGCTGCGGCGTGCCCGCCAAGAGTATGGGTCAAAAATCCGAGTATAGCCATACGAGTTCCTTATCGCCAGGACCTCACCCCGCCCCCGGCGACCGCTTAAGCGGTCACGGGGACGGGGATATGGTCTTTCTGCTGTTTACGCCTTGATAACCTTTGTCGCGCAGATCTTGTATTCCGGCTCTCTGGAAATGGGATCCACGGCATCGTGGAAGAGCTTGTTCACCAGCAGCTTCGGATCAAAGAAGGGCGTGAAGACAAGCCCCGGCATGCAGGTGTCGGTAACCCTGGCAGGGAATGTCATTTTATCCCGCCTAGTTTGCAGTATTACATTGTCGCCATTGACAATGTTCAGCTTTTTGGCGTCCTCAGGGTTGATCTCCACATACGCGCCGGGATAGGCCTTTTGCAGCTCGGGCACGGTGCCGGTCATGGTGGCGGTATGCCAGTGGTCGATGACGCGGCCGGTGGTGAGCACAAAGGGATACTCGGCGTCCGCCGGCTCAAAGGGCGGCTCATACGGGCGCAGGAAAATGGTAGCCTTGGCGTTTGGCTTGCCGTAGAAGAAAATCTTGTCCGGATGATCTTTGGGCACCAACGGGTCTTCATCACGCACATAGCGCAAATTGGTGCCGGGGTGCTTTTCGTCCGGAATGGGCCACTTGAGGCCTGATGTTTTCTTCAAACGCTCCCTTGTCATACCGACAAAGTTATACACCGACTTGGCGCTCATCAGGCGCCATTCTTCCCAGACTTCAGCGGCGTTCTTGTAGGGGATAAGCTTTGGATCAACGCCCACGCGCTTGCCGAATTCCATCAAAATATCCAGGGCTGGACGCGCTTCGCCGCTCGGCTTGATGGCCTGCTCGGTCAGCGCATAACGCCGTTCGGTACAGCCGTAGACGCCCTCCGTTTCACACCAGAAGGCGGCGGGAAAGACCACATCGGCGTATTTCACGGTTTCGGCGCTTTTGAAGCACTCGGTCATGGCCACAAAGGCGGTCTGCAAGCCCTTGGTCAGCTTGTTGAGGTTGGGCAGGGTATGGGCCGGGTTGGTGCAATGAATGAACACGGCTTTCACATCGCCGGCGATCATGCCTTCAAAAAGCGCGATGGTGTGGCGACCCATCTTGGGGGCGATAGTGCCGGGAGGCACTTGCCAAAGTTCTTCCATTTCCTTGCGGTGGGTTTCGTTTTCAACCATGCGGCCGCCAGGCAGCAAGTGGGCCAGCGCGCCCACGTCGCGCACGCCGCCGCAGGCATTGGGCTGGCCGGTCAGGGACAGAGGCGTCGCGCCGGGACGGCAGATCTGCCCGGTCAGAAGGTGCAGGTTATGGATCAGGTTATTGGCCCACACACCTCTGACGCGTTGGTTGATGCCCATGCACCAGAGCGTGATGGTGGCCGGCGACTCGGCGAACATTTTGGCGATTTGCACAATAGTGGCTGCGGGAACGCCCGTGATGGCCTCCACCTTTGCCGGCGTATAGTCGTCCAGGAATTTTTTATACTCTTCAAAACTAACGACATCGTTGCCTTTCCGGAACTCGCAGTATCTGCTGTAGAAGCGGGAGTTATCCAGCTCTTCCTTGATGATGACGTGGGCCATGCCGTTCATCAGGGCGAGGTCGGTGCCGGGCTTGAAGAAGACATGCACGTCGGCGATGCGCGAGGTGTTGGTGCGGCGCGGATCCGCCACAATGATCTTGACGTTGGGGGAACTTTCCTTGCGCTTGGCAATGCGCTGGAAAAGCACCGGGTGCGCTTCGGAGGTGTTGGAGCCGATAATGAAGAAACAGGTGGCGGCGTCAAGGTCGTCGTACGTGCCCATGGGTTCGTCTTTGCCGAAGGTGGTGATATACCCTGCCACTGCGGAGGCCATGCACAAACGGGGGTTGCCGTCCACATTGTTGGACTTGAAGCCCGCTTTCCACATCTTGTTGGCCACGTATGATTCTTCGGTCAGGGCTTGGCCGGAACCATAGTACGCGATGCCTTCGGGCCCCTTTTCAGCCAAGGCCTTTTTAAAACCGGCAGCTGCAAAGTCCAGGGCCTCGTCCCAGCTGACCTCGGTCAGTGTGCCGGACTTGCCGCCTTTGCGGATCATCGGCTTGAGCAGACGATCCTGTGCATAAATAACCGGAATGAGCATGGCGCCCTTCAGGCAAAGCAAACCTTGGTTGTGATTGTTGGGGTCGCCTTTGATGGCCACGGCCTTGTCGCCTTTAACACCGACCAGAACGCCGCAGCCCGTGCCGCAATAGCGGCACACGCCCTTGACCCATTTTTCCGCCCCGGCTTCGCCTTGCTGTACCGCGGCCATGGCCGGTCCAGCGATGACGGCAAGGGCAATGGTGGCGGCGGTGCCTTTTAAAAACTCACGTCTCGAACAACTCATGTGCGTACTCCTTAATAAGGTTGCGGACCACTCGGCACGGCACGCGGTCCAAAAGATTGCAAAAAGGGGTCAAAACTCGGTTTTGTTGGAAACGACTTTAGCTTCGTAGGCGTTGCGGTGCATGGGATTTTGATGCCTGGGATGACACGGATCGCAATCCTTCAGCTCCCCGTATTTTGCCACCATGCGGTTCATGGCCGGCTCGTGGCAGCGGCCGCATATTTCCTTGACGCCGGGCTTGGCGGCAAAGGGTATGGAGCCTTGCCCGTCAGGCTGCCCGTGACACACCACACATTTCACCAAGAGCGCGCCGTGTTTGGAGTCTCGCCAGTCTTGAGCCAGCGCGGGCGTTGCCTTGGCATGGCACGTGTAGCAGTCCGAAAGCTCTTCGGGCGCGGTCAGGTGCTTGGCCGCCTCGCAGCGCACGGTAGGGAAAGCCGCGTCGAGATAGACAAAAAATCCGCCCGCGGCAACGGCGAGCGACACGGCCCCGATAAGCAGCAGTTTGATACGGGCTGCCCTCATTGTTGCTCCTCCCCTTGCTGAAGCCGGGATGTGAACGCGGCGTTGACCTGGAGCCGCCGGTCAAATGTCGGCAAGTGCGCAAGATTGATATGGCAGCCCGCACAGTTGCGTTTGGTGTTGCCGTTTTTGCCAAGGTACGCATCGTGGGCCAAGCGGCCGTATTCGGAAACAGGCGCGTCATTCTTGGCATTTTTGTACAGGTCCTGATGGCAGGCAAGACAATTGGCGTCATCCACAAAACGGCGGGCCACCGCCTGGGCGTGAACGCGGTTCAGGCTGACGGGCTTGGCCCAGAAATGCACGGCCACATCCTTGACCCCGGAATACATTTTTACCGCAAGAAAACGCGGTCCCACCCCCAGCGGGATGTGGCACTGGCTGCATCCAATCGCATTCCCATCCTTGTCCTTAGCGTGGGAAGAGAAGCGCTGTTCTTTCAGATATGGCGCCATTTCATGGCATGACATGCAAAATTCAGTAGACGAGGTCGCGTGCAGGGCATAGCCCGTAACGCCGCAGAACACGACAAAAAGGCCGAAAACCAGCAAGGCGGCGCGATAGTGACGACGTTTTTCAGCCATTAATCTTCCTGCCGTTCAATAACTACAACAGAGCACAGACCCAAAGAACACTTCAAAAAACATGCCGTTTAAGCGCGTCGCAAAATTATTCATAACCATCTAAAACGATACATAATAACCTGGGGCGCCACGCAATACTCCGAAAAAAAACTTGCGTCATACAGAAAAATCAGACTATTTGTCCGATTAAAATGACCGCCCGTCAGCCATGTCAACGCCGAAGCGAGCGTTGCAAAGTCAAATTGCCTGAAGGAAGCCGACATGAAATACAGCACGGTGAAACCATATATATTGCCGTTTCTGCTCTCGGCGCTCTGGTGTCTGCTCCTGTTTGTGCTCATGCAGCGCGGCATGCGCAGTGAAGTGAGTCATGCAACGGCGCTGGCCGGCCTGCAGGCCCGTACCCTCTGCGCCCAGATGTTGGACATGCGCGCCTGGAATGCCGCCCACGGCGGCGTATACGTGCGTGAAAGCGAATACGGCGCGGCCAATCCCTGGCTTCCGGAAACGATGCGCCGCGCCGCTCTGGCAAATGGCGAAAGCCTGGTACGCATCAATCCGGCCTACATGAGCCGCCAGATTGCGGAACGCAGCAGCACGAAAGGCGCACGCCTGCGCATCACCAGCAGCGAGCCGATGCGCCCGGAAAACCGGGCCGACACTTGGGAAGACGCGGCTTTGCACAGCATCAGCCTGGGACAAGACGCAGTGTTCAAACTGGAGGAATCCGCGCCCGGCCTGCGACACTTCCGCTATATGGCCCCACTGCGGGCCGAAGCGGACTGTCTGTACTGCCACACGAATACCAAGCTGCATGACGTGCTCGGCGGCATCAGCGTAACGCTGGAAGCCGCCCCCTTTTTGCAGGCAATTCAGGAATACAATGAAACTCTCGGCTACACTTACACGCTGATGGGCCTTGTGGGCATACTGGGCATAGGCAGCCTTTCCTTTGCCATCAACCGCAAGCGCCTTCTTGCGGAACACAAGGAACAGGTGGGCCGCGCCTTTCTGGCGAATATGAGCCATGACATGCGCACGCCGCTCACCGGCATCATGGGCATGGCCGAGTTGCTGCAGGAAGAACGGGATGAAGAAAAAAAGCGGCAGGCTTGCCGCTATCTTCATTCCGCTGCCGCCGCACTGCTGGACATGGTGGCGGATATTACCACCCACGCGGCCCTGGACACAGGGCAGATCCAATGCGCGCAGCAGCCCTTTGCGCTCAGGGCAAGCCTGGAAGCCTGCCTGGAGTTGTTCCGTCCCGCCTGCTCCGAAAAAGGGCTGGCGCTGGAACTTGCGATTGCGGAGGATCTTCCGCCCGTGCTGCTGGGAGATGAGTTCCGTTTACGGCAGGCGCTCGGCAACTTGGTGGACAATGCGGTGAAATTCACGGAACGCGGCGGCATCCGCGTGGAAGCCGAAGGCGAAAGCGTGGGCGGCAACGAATACTTGCTGCGCCTGAAGATATGGGACACCGGCCCCGGTATTGCCCAGGAGGAGCAAACACGCATTTTTGAGCGTTTTGTCCGGGGCAGCCGGGGACAGATGCACAGCGCCCCGGGCACTGGCCTTGGACTTGCCATCACGCGGGAACTGGCGACCCTGATGCGCGGCGCGATTTCCCTGGAAAGCACATGCGGCGAAGGAAGCTGCTTTACCTTCAGCCTGCGTTGCGCAGTACCCACAAATATTAGAGAAGAAGCAAAAAAGAATGCTCAAGAAAGCGCCGCCGCCCCGGCAGGCGCTCCCAAAGCGCTCCGCATCGTGCTGGCGGAAGACAACAAGGTAAGCGCATATTTTCTCCAGGAAGTATTGCGCCAGGCCGGACACAGCGTCATGGTGGCCGACGATGGCCTCGAGGCGCTCGCGCTGTTGCGCAACAGCCCGGCAGATATCGCCATCCTGGATATCCGCATGCCAGGCATGAACGGCCTGGAGCTTGCGGAACGCATTCGCAAGGGTGGCGCGGGCGTTGACCCGGCGCTGCCGATCATCAGCATTACCGCCTCGCCGAGCGAAGACCTGCAAACGCGGCTCAGGCAGCTTGGCGTGATCGTCCAGGCGGAAAAGCCCCTCGGCGCGGACCAGCTCCTGCAGCTCGTACACAAGGCATGCGGGAGCAACACGCACAAAGCGCAGCAAAAAACGGACAAAGTCTTCGATCTTGCCGCTGCCCTGGAAAAAATGGACGGCAAGCATGCGCTGCTTCACAAACTCGCCGCCATGCTGCTTGAGGAACTTCCACAACAGCGGCAGGCGCTTGCACAGGCAATGGAGCAGAACGACCTTGCGCACATCCGCCGCTTGGCCCATGCGCTGAAAAACTCCGCAGCCATGTTGCAGCTTCAACAGCTCCAGGCTGCCGGCGCCGACCTGGAACACGCAGCCCATACGCGCAAAGACTGCCGGCAGGCATGGCAGGTGTTTCAAGAGGCTGCACCGGCAGCGCAGGACGCATTACGCGCGTATGTGCAGTCATTGCATCCAGATTAATGCCAAAGCCCGAAGAAAGGGCTTTGGCAACAATCGCATTGCACCATACATGGTAAAATCACCAGTTGGATGGATACGATATGACAAAACTGCTTGTAGTGGACGACGAAGCACTGGTGCGGGCACTGGTGAAAGAGGTGGCCGGCAGCCTCGGCCTTGAGGTGCTCAGCGCGGGGACGCTGGAGGAAGGCTTGGCGCTGGCCCATGGCGGCGTGGATATGGTGCTGCTGGACGTCTTGCTGCCAGACGGCAACGGACTCGACCGCATCAAAGATTTCAGCTGTTTGCCGTCCCGTCCGGAAATACTGATCATCAGCGGGTACGGGGATGGCAATGCCGTTGAAACGGCGTTGCGGTCCGGGGTCTGGGAGTTTCTCACCAAACCGCTGAGCGTCCATGAACTAACCCAGGCAATCAGCCAACTTACCGCCTACCGCCTCGGCAAGCCACGCCGCCAGGAGGCCGCACCCCTGGTGCGCATGGGCATCATCGGCAACAGCCCGCAACTTGTGGCGGCCCTGCAAGTCCTGGCGGAAGCCTCGGCCAGCAACGTCAATGTACTGCTGCTGGGAGAAACCGGGGTCGGCAAGGAGCTCTTTGCGCACGCGCTGCACAAGAACAGCGCGCGCGCCGCCCAGTCCTTCGTGACCGTGGATTGCGCCGCCCTGCCCGCAAATCTGGTGGAAAGCCATCTGTTCGGACATGCCAAAGGCGCCTTCACCGGCGCGGATCGCAGCCGTGAGGGGCTGCTCGTGGCCGCCCACCAAGGCACGTTGTTTTTGGATGAAATTGGGGATCTGCCCGCCGCGATCCAGGGCAGCTTTATGCGCGCTCTTGAGCTGCGGCGTTTCCGGCCCGTGGGAGACGTGCGGGAGGTGGAAAGCCAATTCCGGCTTGTGGCTGCAACCAACCGCGATCTAGATCAACTTGCAACGCTTGATCTGTTCCGTAGCGATCTGCTCTTCCGGCTGCGCGGAGTCAGCATCCACATCCCTCCGTTGCGGGAACGCCCGGAAGATATCCCCGATCTGGCGCGGCATGCAGTCATGCGCTTTTGCGCGCAGCATACCATGCCCGTCAAGGCAATCACCGACGGCTGCCTGAACCTGCTATGCAGCTATGCCTGGCCCGGCAACGTACGCGAAATCTTCCACACCATGGCCAGAGCCTGCATCGCCGCGGGACATCAGGATCGCATCTTTGCCGGACATCTGCCCACCGAGCTGCGGGTTGCCGTGGCGCGCCGCAAAATCGACGGTCCGCCGCAAAGCCCATTACAAGGGCAAGACCTCCCTGCACTTGCGGACATGCCCAGTTTGCGCGCCTGGAAAACCCGCGCGGAGGCCATGTATGTCGAGCAGGTGCTCGAACATTGCCGGGGCGATATACGCAAAGCTGCCGATATTGCCGGACTGTCACGAGGGCACATGTATGAACTACTGAAAAAACACGGAAAAAACAAGACATAGCGCATTGTTGAGAACAGGCGCGCCGGACTTGTCGCCTTGCGGGGTGCGCCGTCCGGCTGCTTTTTGCCCATGCGCAGCACACAGGCCGTTGCCATTTTCCCAAAGAGTTTGTACATACGCATTAAAATTACGGGCGATGCGCTATGTATGCGGGCGACCGCCCATATCAACAACATGGCAAGGGTTTCGGGATATGAGTACCCCCAGAACCATCAAAGGTTATGTAACAGCGTTGCCGACAAACGCAGACGAGACAAAAGCCCGCGTCGCGGTGGAAGAGGACGGCATCGCGTATCATGTCATCCGCCGCGGAGCAGGGGTGGATCTTGACGAACATCTGAGCGCCCTGGTGCAGGTCACGGGCATTGTACAGCAAGATGAAAACGAAAACTGGCTGATCAATGTGCGCGCTTACGAGCTGCTGGAAGACGACCGCTGGCTCGAGGACGAATAACGCCTCGCCGCGTCCGTCCTTGGCGTTGCGCCGCCAAAACCAAGGTCAATAATGAAGACAACCATTCTGGTCGCCGGCGGCGCTGGCTATATCGGCTCGCATGCCGCCATGGCCCTGGAAATGGCGGGCTATGACACGCTGGTTTTCGACAACCTGTCTACCGGCCATGCGGAGTTTTTACGTTTTGGACGGCATGTCATCGGCGATCTGGCGGATAGGGAGGCGCTTGCGGCGGTATTTTCCTCCAACAATATTGCGGCTGTCATGCACTTCGCCGCTTTTATCAATGTGGGGGAATCGGTCACTGACCCTGCCAAATACTATCGCAACAACATGGCGAATACTCTGAACCTGCTGGAAACGGCGCGGGATCACGGCACGCGAGCCATAATCTTTTCCTCTACCTGCGCCACCTACGGCATGCCTGAACACTTGCCCCTGCGCGAAGATCACCCCCAGCTTCCCATCAATCCTTACGGCCGCGCCAAGCTGGCCGTTGAGTGGATGTTGCGGGATTTTGCCGAGGCGTATGGACTCGCCTGCAGCCCCCTCCGCTATTTCAACGCCGCCGGGGCCGCGCCCAAAGAACACAACGCTGGCATCGGCGAATGGCACGCGCCGGAAACGCACCTCATTCCCCTAGTGCTGCAAACTGCCCTGGATGAAGAAAAAGACGGGCAAGGCGAGAAAAAAACCGTACATGTCTTCGGCACGGACTATAACACCAGGGATGGCACCTGCATTCGCGACTATATTCATGTCTGCGATCTTGCGGACGCGCATATCCTGGCCCTGCAACGGCTCCTGGCAGGAGAAAAGAGCGAGGCGTTCAATCTTGGCAATGGGCGGGGCTATTCGGTGCGGGAAGTGATCGACTGCGCCCGCGCTGTTACAGGACGCCCCATTGCGGTCAGGGAAGCCCCTCGCCGGCCCGGCGACCCGGACGCGCTGGTTGGCGATGCGGCAAAGGCCATGCACGAACTCGGCTGGAGGCCCCGTTTCGCGGATTTGGCAAGCATTATGCACACCGCCTGGGAATGGGAACAGCACAGATCGGCACTACGTGTTCCAGCGTAAACCCTAGCAAAAACCACATCGAATATTACGGCGCAAACTTGCTCTGTGTCAAAAGCTGGCTGTAGAAATAGCGGAGTGCCGCGCGCATCACTTCTATGGGCGGCGTGACGAATCCCGTACCAACTTGTCCCACGCCACCACGCTTGTGAGCAACGCCGGATGTGATCACGGGCAGTGTCCTTGTGGCCACTATTCGGCAGAGATCCATAGCTGTCGGAATACCCGCAAAATCGCGGTGGGGAAGCGGAAAATCAGGATTGGCTCCTACGCAGATACGCGACATATCGGAGCTGTGCGCCAGTATGTTTGGCGGATTGTCCGCCCTGTTGAGCAGACGCGCTACCGCGGGCGCTGCACCCATGGCGCAACCGCCCAGACCGCAGCTTTCGATGATGGCGGAATCCCCCATATCCAGGCAGGCATCGTCCTCGCTAAATCCGGGAAAGTACAGTGCGTGCAATTGCTGGCTTGGAGCGGTGAACCAACGATCGCCCAGTGCACTGATCGTGATGCCGAACTGTACGCCGTTGCGGCTCATGGCGGTGATGACGGAACTGTATGGAATGCCGCGCGCCGGATCCATCATGGATCGACAAGCCGCCATGGCGATGTTCAGAAAGAACTGATCGTTCTCCCGCACCATGAACTCCAGAATTTGCTGCGCTTCTTTGCGATCCCGCGCGCTTTGCTCCAATTCACAACATAGCGACTTATAAAATAAAAGACTCGCAGCAATGTTGCGCTGGTGCATTTCATCACCCATGGACAGGGCCTGAGCCATAATGCTCTTGAGGTTGACGCCTCCCGCCTTGTGTAGTGCCGCATCTAACACCACGGCCAATGATTCCTCCATCCATCGCAAGCGGGCCAAAACGGCCGGAGCGTTGGCGCCGAAGCGGAGCACTTGGCCACTGCCCTCGTTGAGCGGCGCATAGGCCTGGTTGCCGTAGGTTTCGTTTTCCACAACCAACAGGGGCATAGAGTAGGAAATAATGCCCGCCATAGGAGCCACAGCGCCGTGCGGGTATGTGGGGCCGTAAAAAATACTGCCGGATTCCATGAGCGCTTCGGCCTCCGCAGCCGAGTCCGCCAGCTTTTCATACTGCAATGCCCCCAAAATGGCGCCCTGCATGGGGCCGCACATATCCTTCCAGTGAATAGGCGGCCCCGCGTGGAGGATGGTCGTTTTATTCAGCGCCGGGATGCATTCGTGCGCGGGCCGAACTCGGCGCAGCACTGGGGAACCGGTCACGATCCGCCGCAAGGCTTCCTCGTTGGCCGTCTGGATCAGGGAATTGCCGGAAGCATCACGAAAGCGAACGCTCAGCGCGAACAGGATATCAATGAGCTCCGTATCCCCTTGAGCCGGCGGCTTCCAGGCTAGATTGGTGAACGGCGAACCGGTTGCCTGCAACGCGGGCAAAAAGATTTCCGGGCCTATATTGATGACGGAGATATTTTTTTTCATGGCATCCCAACGCATACTCTACAGACCGCCAGCCAGCGCCACGGCGTGGGCAGCAGCACGGGCGTTGCTGCCGAGTACTGCAATGCCAGCTTCCTGCAACAGGGCTATTTGTGAAGAACGGCTTGGGTCGTCGTTTTCCGTGCCGCAGACCGAGACAACAATGGGTACGGCACGGCTTTTTCCAGACGAGAGAGCCGCCGCCTTGTCTATAGCCTGTACAAACAAAGAAAGTTGATTTTTCGCGACCCCGTATCCCAAAATAATATCTGCCAAGACAACCGCCGTATCAGGGGCGCACAGTTCCGTGACAATGCGTTCCAGCTTTATTTCCGGGGAGACAATGGGATGTGGCCTGCCTATGGTGAATTCGTTGGCCCCCATGTCGAGAAAGGTATGTCCTGTGCTGGAACTTGTGCCCATTATGCGCCTGACGCCGGGGATGTCCGTGTTGGAGAGGATGGCGGAGGAGTCCGGCAGCAAAGACTGGACCTGCTCCACCGCATCGCGGCACAGGGCGCCGCCGCTGAAGATGCCCCGCACAAAACCCCGTCTCGGCGCAACGCCGCTCAGGGATGGCAGAACATCGGGCCGTTCGATTTCCGAAATATCCAGGACCGGCGCCAGTTGAGATGCCGCAAGACTCGCCAAATCCGTCAGGTTTTTCGCACAGCGTATGCCCGCTTCCTGCTCCATACGGCAGTCCTGTACTCCAAAATAACGCGCCAGAACGGGCTTGCCTATCTGTCGGTACGCCTGAAGCAGCGTTTTTCTGGTTTCTTCACCGGGCAGCGTACCGATGACCAGCACAAGTTTCGTGACAGGGTCGTCCGCCAGGCGTTGCAGAGCCGTCAGCGTGGAGAGGCCGCCGATGGCGTCCGTCATATCTCTGCCGCCTGTGCCGTAGGCGCTGCTGATGCCAAGGCCGCAACGGTCCAGCAGACACGAAACCTCTTGAAGGCCGGTGCCTGTTGACGCGACAATGCCAATTTCTCCCCGGCGCACGCGATTCACAAAGCCCAACGGCACGCCATCTATGGCGGCACTGCCGCACTCCGGGCCCATGAGCAGCACACCTTTACTCGAAGCAAGCTTTTTCAGCGCCAATTCGTCTTCAATACTGACGTCGCCGCTGTAGAAGAACACATCCGCATTGTTTTCCAAGGCTCGGGCAGCTTCATAGCGGGCATATTCGCCTGGGACGGACAGCATCGTGAGCGATTTGACCGGCCGCATCCGCACCGCCTGCTCTATAGAAAGTTGGGAATGGTTATAGGCTGTGGGTTCTGGCCTGTTGATCACTTCCCGCGCAATGACGAGAGCTTTTGCCAAGCTCTCGCCCGTAGCGTCGATAGCAATGGCCAGATCATCGGGAAGAGCGGCTTCGATTTCCAATGTGAGCAGGTTGGATCGGGCGAGGAGCTCTTTGTTGCGTGCGGTTGCCATTATGGCGTAGACCTGCCGCGCCCCGCTGCTGAGTGTCAGTTCACGGGACAGCTGCATAAGAAAAATCGAATCACGGTACATGCCGGGCAGGACAAGCGAATAGACGCTGGACATGGACACCTCAAATATTTCTATGGCATTTGTGCCATTATTAAGGCATGGTTGCCGCAATCGCAAGCGACAACACACAGCCCGGCACTGCCTAAAGCCATGTATGACAAGTGTGACGTCCAAAAATCCGCCCATCGTGCTCACGGTAGATCCTCATCGGCAAAGCCGTGATACATTACGCGCCATACTGCTGCCCGATGGTTTCAGCATCCACGAGGCCAGCGACCCCGATGCGGCCATGCAGACGCTCAACACAGTCACTCCCGACTTGATCTTGCTGGATTTCAACCTCACCGGAAAAAATGGACTGGAGCTGGCCACCGTCATTAAAGAGCGCATGCCCACCATACCTATCATCATGATTACCGATGACCGGGACATGCGCGTTGTGGTGCAAGCTATACGGAGGGGTATTTACGATTACCTGACGAAGCCCGTGAACGCCAACGACCTGCGTCTGTCCATCAGCCGGGCGCTGGAAGAGAAGCAGCTCAAGGATGAACTGCGCAGTCTGAAAGGGCGGCTGGAAGGGCGGGTTTCACTATTGGAAAACATGGGTTCCAGCGACAAAGTTCAGTCTTTGGTGCGCCTTCTGGAGAAGATCGCCCCGGCGCCCCTTACCGTGCTCATTGAAGGCGAGAGCGGGACGGGAAAAGAACTGATAGCCCGCGCCATCCACGATATGTCTTCGGTTAGCGATGGCCCTTTTATGGCTGTAGACTGCGGCGCCATACCCGAAACCCTGTTTGAGAGCGAATTGTTCGGGTACGTCAAGGGCGCTTTCACCGGCGCGGCGGCGAACAAAACAGGCTTTTTCGAAGCCGCCAATATGGGGACCCTGTTTCTGGATGAAGTCTGCAATCTTTCGTACACTTCGCAGCAAAAACTGCTGCGGGCGATTGAGGAACGCCGGATACAGCGGCTAGGATCAGTAAGCTCCAAGCCCGTCACTGTTCGCATTATCGCCGCCAGCAACCGTTCTCTGGAGCAGGATGTGGAGAACCGCCTTTTCAGGGTGGACCTTCTGTACCGGCTGAAAGAGGTCAGCGTCAGGGTGCCGCCGCTTAGAGAACGATCGGAGGACGTGTGCTACCTTGCGCAACGCTTTCTCAAGGAATTCCGCGAACAGTTGCCCATCAGCGCCCAAGGATTCTCCGGCACCGCCCTTATGGCTATGGTGCGGCATTCCTGGCCCGGCAATGTGCGCGAATTGCGCAACGTGGTGCGCCAAGCAGCGCTGACCAACGACGATGCCGCCCTTATCCAGGAGGAGCATCTGTCGTTAGCCGCGCACACTGTCGCACCTCATGCGGACAGCAGCACGCCGCTGCCTGTTTCGGGGGAACTATCGCTCACGGAACTGGTGCAGGAATACTCACAGGATTTTGAGCGCCGGCTCATAGCCCAAACACTGCAGACCACGGGCGGCAACAAGATGCAGGCGGCCAAACTCCTGAAAATAGATTACAAGACGCTGCATCGCAAAATAAAATCCCTCGGACTGGGGCAAGAGAGATAAAGACGGTGCGGCGTGTAGAAGATTCTATTCGGGCCGTGCGCAAAGGTCCCATGTTGTCTTGCGCGTTGCTTCCGGGTGAACTCACGGTATGTGCGGTGTTTGATCGCAGCATCTACGTCCGATCCGCTGGCGGGGACATCATCTGCCTGTGTGGGGAAGAGCTGCCCATGGGGCCCTTCACCCTCATGTGCGAATCCTGGCCCCTGCCCGTATCCGCACAATCGGGCGATATGTGGATCCTGACTGACGGCGCCATCGCCCTTTCACAAACAACACGCATTGTGCTGGACACCGTTGTCGCATGGGAGCCGCCGCGTATCCCGATCTGGAATGCGACGACTTGCGAGCGCGCTCTTGCCAAGCTGCGGGAAGCTGGTGAGCGCTGCTTTCCTGTACGGGACGGACTTGCCGTGCTTCTGCCCGAAGCATTGGGTATGACCCGGCTCCGGATACACGAGGTAGACGGATTTTACCCGTTGCATTGCGGCGGGGACGAAGCGAGGGAGACGCCTCCTCTTCCTGAAATTGGCGACAAAATTGGCGGCTTTGCTGTGCAGAATCTCGCGAAAGCAGGCAGGGAAGGATTGCGCGCTCTGGACGAATGGTTATGCACGCCGCCTGGACAGGTTTTTCCCACCGCGCGGCAACGTATGCCGGAAAACTTGCTGGGGCTTGGCCCCGGCCTCACGCCTTCGGGTGACGACGTGCTGGGGGGCGTCCTGCTGGCTCTGCACAGATTGGGGTTCGCCAAGCGGGCTTCGCTTCTGGGCGAACGCTTGCTTGGCGTAGCGCGGGAGCGGACAAACCAAATCAGTTATGCATATTTACGGGCGGCTACTGCAGGATACGGGTCCTCTGTGCTGCACTCGGCCGTTGCCGCTGTATGCGCCGACAGCCCGGCACTGTATGAAACACTGCAGGGACTCAATAGTCTAGGCCATTCCTCAGGCTGGG
>Ga0209737_10000887_pt1 | contig 22801 bp, 18 predicted proteins | sample TergutCu122P3_FD_187284 | JGI IMG/M metagenome (GOLD analysis project Ga0209737, IMG submission 187284) | Cubitermes ugandensis P3 segment gut microbial communities from Kakamega Forest, Kenya - Cu122 P3 (SPAdes) (version 2) | ecosystem: Host-associated > Arthropoda: Insects > Digestive system...
TGTCCGCCACTTGCACCTAACGTGGTGGCGGCTTCACGCAGGCGGGGGTTTCACAAAGTTTCGGGCGGGCGATAAACTTCCAAATTCCCACAAAACTGTCTGCGGGCATACACCCCCGCTTGCGTGAAACCGCTCGTTAACTGCTGGCGTTTTCATCAATCTAACTGTTTGATTTTTGCTGTCAACCAAGGTGCAATCCCTATGAAAAGAACAACAAGCAACCATAAATTTCCTGTCGTAATATCGTATGCTTTCAACAGTTCTCCAAAACTGTTCCCCATTGCTAAACCTAAAATTGTCTCAAAGACTAATGTCAAGACAATCCATAAAATTCCGATTTTCCAATATGTTTGCTGTTTGCCTTTTCCAATTCGAGGAATAAAAACCAACGAAACGATAAAAATTAACAAACAAAGAATCATTCCGCTGGCAGGTTGAGCATAACTTTCTCCAAGCCAAGGTGTCAAAAACGCCTCTCGTAACGCTCCATTCAAAATGGCAAGAGGAATAATTGATAACCAAATTAAAATTGACTTCTTAATCATATTTTCACTTTTTCCAACGTTCCAAGTTTTTCAAAAACATTTTTCTTGTGAAAAGCCAAGCCATAAATTTGCCCATATCGCCGTTTTCAGTCATTCCTTTTATTGCCATTTCTCGCCATTCTTCAAACGACACGTTCCCGCCTACAAACTCACCGTCTTTGTAGCACCAATGGCAATACTTTAAACTTTTTGAGCCGTCTTTTTCTGTTCCGCCACCTTGTGGGTCTTTGCTCAACGGCATTCCGCAACTTTGACATCTTTTGTTTTTCTGTTCCATTTACTATCAATTTTATGTCCTGTCGGACGGTTTATATTTCATTTAACGTTTTTCATTGTCCGCACGCGCTGTCCGCCGCTTGCAGTTAACGTGGTGGCGGCTTCACGCAGGCGGGGGTTTCACAAAGGTTCGGGCGGGCGATAAACTTCCAATTTCCCACAAAACTGTCTGCGGGCATACACCCCCGCTTGCGTGAAACCGCTCGTTGTACGCAGGCTTGCTTATTTGTCTCTTGGAATTGTTTTGTCCAAACTACCATCATTGTAAAATTCTCCTGTAAAAATAGTTTTCCCATCATTAAGGTCAAAATCTTGTATAACGAACTGTTTCTTATTCAACGCATCAGTATATGACACAACTAACCTCAATACTACTTTTGTTACATCTTGGTCTTCAAAATTAGACTTATTGTCGTGTTCTCTAATCTCTTGAAAATATTTCTCAATACTATTATCAGCGACTATACGATATGCGTATTGAACGACAAAATCTTTACGAAATCGCCTGATGAAAAAAAGTCTTAAATTAGATACATATGTTCCTAACTGATTAAGTCCCGCACGTCTAAATTGAAAATCGACTTCTCTATTATGTTCTGTATATGTACTGTTGTGCTTGTATTTAACTTTTTTTACGACATATAAACGAAAATTAAAATCGTGAGCAGACATAAAATAGGACTTATTGACAATCTTAAATTTGTACACATATTCTCCATCTCTTTCTCTTGAATAACTCGCCCCACGAGCGATTTTTCTCGAAATTTTAACTTGTGGTTTTATAAGTATATTTGCACTAATTAAAAACACCACAAAAGCCGTAAACAGATAAGTCGCAACATTAATAATTATGCTAATTGTTACTTGATTAAAAAAATCCATCTTTAAAATCCCTGATTCGTGTCGGGGGCAACTTCTAATTTATTATTACATTGTATTTTTATTTCTTCTGTAAATTTGCTCTTTTCAATTTATCTTTCGTTCGCTATCTGGGTGCACTAAACTGTCAGACTTAACCTCTTTTTTCGACTCACGTTTCCCGATTGTACTGCGCTGTCCGGCTTGCGTACAACGGTATGGCGGCTTGGCGCAGCGGCGGCTTTTACGCACCACTTTTCAAATCCGCACTTCCCGCCGCCGTTGCGCCAAACCGCTCGTTATCTGCAGTTTTCATTCTATTATTATTTCGTATCTATTGATAATATTGTAATTTCTGTCTTTCATAATAATATCATAATTCCCCTTACCAAGAATTAGCGAGGGAGTATTTTCTTTTTCAAGAATTTCAATTATATCAGCAGGCACACCGTTATTTTCAAACTCATTTTCGCGATATGCCAACACTAAAAGGGGATATTGAGTTATTTTGGAATTTTCAATGCGGTATTCTTGTCTGTTTCCTACACTCAAAAGCCAATTTGGGCGGTTGTTAATATATTTAGTTTCAGGGTGAATTATCATTACATCAACTTGGTCGTTTCCCCTTCTTCCATTGAACAAATTTCCATTTTCATCTATCAAAACGACAGGAAATTCTCTATTAGCCATAGCAATGTAAGGGTGATTGTATTTCTTTTCGCTTTTTTCTGCGAATCGTGTTTGGTCTATTGCAAAAGGATTTATTTGTGTATATTCTTTTAATCTTCCTGCCATTGCTTTTTCCCAACTTGAAATACGCGGTGTTCCTTTATTAACGTGGTCGTGTCCACAATGTATTAATACCTTGCCGTGAGGATTTTGTTCTATAAAGTTGACGATATTTCGGGCTTGAGCAATCTCTCGTTCTTTTCCACCTTGCTCGAAATAATCATAACCAAATAATGTAAATCCGATAGTAAGTGCGGCATATATTAAATTACCAAATTCAGACTCCTTGATGTAATATCCACTTTCGATTATTGGATATTTTCGTTCATTAATGAGACTATCAGTTCTGTCAAAAAGCGCCTCCAATCCCAAATATCTATATCCATTGTCGTATAGCCCTTGCAATAAAGAATGTGTAAAAGTTCTATGATTGGGATATGTATGAGCCTCATTGATAATAATGATTTGCTCTTTTTTTGAACGCTCTATTATGTAGTCTCTCGCATTAATAGGTGTAAATTCAACAAAAAACAAACTGTCTTCTTCGGTTATTTTAGGTATTCCAACACCGTTTTTGTCCCAAGTTTCTCGTGTCTTTTGATAGTTTCCAATAAAAGAAAATTCATTTGCTCCCATTTGATATTTCCACGGAACAGTATCTTTTTCCATTGTATTTTCAACGTCAATAGAAAATCTGTACTCGAATTTTTCTGATTGAGCAACTACACTTGCAGTTGTCAAAAGAAATAAAATGCTTAAAAACGTTTTCTTGCTCATTCCAATTCAGTTTATATTGTTAATTATTCTGTATTTGTCCCACTGTCGCCCACAAATTGCAGATAACTCCTAAATTGACGCAAAAATACAAACAATTTTCCACCTTACATATTTTTCACAAAAACACTTACCCACAAGCAATAATATTATAATTTGAAATGCGTATTTAGAATATCCTTCTTGTACTTTCGCAAAACCAATATATACTAAATGCGTATGGTTAAAATGTTTAAAAAATTCAAAGCATTGCCAATAGACTCAGTTCAACGTTTAAATAAAAAAATATTATTTTAATCAAAAAATCACCTTTCAAAGGTAGCATATACTTTTTTTGAAAGTTTAAACGTTAGTGATAATAGTTTAAAAATTATAGCATTGAAAAAGACATTTTTTTTATTAACAAGCTTACTGTTGGTTGGATGGGTTAGTGCGCAGCAAATTGCTGTGCTTAAATATCGTGGCGGTGGCGATTGGTATGCTAACCCTACTTCATTAACAAATCTTATTGCATTTAGCAACAAAAACTTGGGCACGAACATGAATCCAAAATATGAAGTAGTGGAGGTGGGTAGCACCGACTTGTACCGTTATCCGTTTGTGCATCTTACCGGACACGGCAATGTAGTGTTTAATGATGCCGAAGCTCAAAATTTACGCAACTATTTAATTGCCGGCGGATTTCTGCATATTGATGATAATTATGGATTAGATCAGTATATTCGTCCGGCAATGAAACGAGTATTTCCGGAGTTTGAGTTTGTGGAACTACCTTATAATCACCCTATTTTTCATCAAAAATATAGCTTCCCCAACGGATTACCCAAAATTCATGAACACGATGGCAAACCGCCGCAAGGGTTCGGCTTGTTTTGGGATGGTCGCTTAATCTGCTTCTATTCTTATGAAACCGATCTCGGCAATGGCTGGGAAGATTATGCCGTTCACAGAAACTCGGAAGCCACGCGCACCAAAGCGTTACAAATGGGCGCCAATATTTTGATGTATGTATTTACGCAATAACGTCGTAAAGTAAAAAAAGCCATATTTTTATATATTTTTGCCGTCGTGTTTTTTATCATATATAAAAATGAAAAAAAGCATGTTGACGTACTATTAAATGTTTAACAAAAAATAATAATGACAAAAAATTTACATTTAGACACCATTCTAATCCATGCTTCCGATGTGGAAGAACCTTTTGGTGCGGCAGTTACGCCCATTTATCAAACAAGTACATTCAAATTTAAAAATGCAGCACACGGTGCAGCTTGTTTTGCCGGTGAAGATTCCGGATTTATTTATACGCGTATCAACAATCCAACTATCAATGCTTTAGAAAAAACTTTAGCACAATTAGAAAATGCTGCCAAATGTGTGGTAACCTCCAGCGGAATGGCTGCTGTGAACACGGTATACATGGCATTTTTAAGTGCAGGAGATCACATTGTTTCTACTGCCGCTGTTTATGGTCCTTCGCGCGGAGTGATTGAAAAATATTGGTCGCGTTTCGGCATAGAATACAGCTACATTGATACTGCCAACATTGAGAATATTAAAAAAGCGATTCGTCCCAACACGAAAATGCTTTATATAGAAACCCCAACAAATCCAACAATTGCAATTACGGATATAAAAGCGGCGGCGGAAATTGCACGTCAGCACAATCTTTTGGTGGTAGTGGACAATACCACTTGTTCTCCTGTTTTGCAACGCCCATTAGATTTGGGCGCTGATGTAGTGGTTCATTCCATGACAAAATCTCTTAACGGGCACGCCGATATTGTTGCCGGCGCCATTATGTCGAAAACGGAAGAACTAGACAAAATTATTCGCCCAACGATGATAAATTTAGGATGTAACATGGATCCTACTCAAGCATATATGGTGATTCGTGGGTTGAAAACGCTATCGTTACGTGTAAAAAAACAACAGGAAAATGCCCAAGCTATCGCTGAATGGTTAGAGAAACATCCTGCAATTGCGTCGGTAAGCTACCCCGGGTTGCCTTCTCATCCACAATATGAATTAGGAAAAAAACAGATGGACGGACCCGGTGCGCTTCTTAGTTTTGAGTTGAAAGGCGGCTACGAAGCAGGCGAAAAGTTAATGAATAATATTCAATTGATACTTTTAGCTGTTTCATTGGGTGGCGTAGAGTCATTAATGACGCATCCCGCTTCAACAACCCATTCTAAGTTATCGAAAGAAGCACGTAAAGAAGGAGGAATTTCCGACGGATTGGTGCGTTTTGCCGTGGGCATTGAAAATGTGGACGATATTATTGCCGATTTAGATCAAGCATTACATAAGTGTATATAAACAAAGAACTTTTCTTGGACTTTCTCAAAGAACGGGAAATAACATGGTTGGGCATTGATTTTTCGAAAGCTACTTTTACAAAAAAAGGATTCGACATGCCCAACGATGTATTGCAACTCTATCTTAATGAATGGAATGCGTTGATTATTTCCGATCAAAAAAAATATGACATCCGAGTATCTTTTAGAAAGCCAATAGTTCATTTTGACTTATCATTCGTAAAAAAACAGAATAAACTTTATAAAGGAGATACGCCCATTCGAGAATTTGTTCGAATGGAAAATCTTTTAAATGAAGATATTATAGCTAACTATCTTCGACAAGCCTATTTTCCCAACACTACAAAATACACCTTATTTTTTATGGTAGAATCGTTTGACAACACCATAAAAAAAGGTTCGGTTTGGGTAATTGTACTTAAAAACAATACAAAAGAGTTGGTACTTTGCGAAAAATTTACGGAATCGCCCAGCGGATTTAACATCAAATCCTACTGGGCACGCGTTTTTTTCAATATATTTTTTAATATCAGCAAAACGGCGTATTTACGGTGGGAACACTTGGTGATGGATGAGAAGGCTCTACCGTAATTTCCCCCCTCAACGAAACCTCCATATAGTATTTCACTTCTTCGCCGGTAAGCCCTTCACCAAAGAGATACATCAATTTAGCTACAGCAGCTTCGGTAGTGATGTCATGGCCGCTTACCATGCCGATTTTCTTAAGCAACACACTGGCTCCATAACGCCCAATTACTACGGCTCCACCTCCTTTGCACTGCGTAACGTTTACAATAACAATTCCTTTTTTTACGGCATCTTCCAAAGTTTGGATAAATTCGGGATAAGAAGGAGCATTTCCTGACCCGTAAGTCTCCAAAATTACCGCACGTAACCCTTTAATATTAAAAACCGCACGCATCAACTGGTTACTAATGCCCGGATAGAGCTTTATAATGGCAATATTTTCATCCATTTTGGTATGTAGCTTCAACAAATGGCTGGTGGTGGGGCGAATAAACGGGTCATTATATTTTACATGTACGCCTACTTTTGCTAATTTTGGATAATTGGCAGAGAGAAAGGCGTTAAAATGCTCTGCATTATCCTTATAAACGCGGTTTCCTCTGAAAAGCGCATTTTCAAAATAAATACACACCTCAGGAACTCTTGGTTTGCCATCTTTTTTTGCGGCAGCTATTTCAATGGAATTTAATATGTTTTCACGTCCATCGGTGCGTATTACACCCAGCGGAAGTTGCGAACCCGTGAGAATTACCGGTTTAGATAAATTTTCCAGTAAAAAACACAATGCCGATGCCGTATAAGCCATCGTATCTGTGCCATGAAGCACTACAAATCCATCATAATCATTATAATTATCATAGATCAACGTGGCTAAGCGAACCCAAAACTGAGGGTTTGTATTCGATGAATCAATGAGGGGAAGCATTTCTTTAAAAGAAACTTCTGCATCCACCAAGTTTAACATAGGCAAATGCGTATAAATATTTTCAAAAGGAAAAGGCTCCAAGGCATGGGTTTCCGGATTCATAATCATTCCGACCGTACCACCTGTATAAATAATTAATATTTTGGATTTTATCGACATCATAAATTTATTCAACGGTTGTTACTTTGGCATAACCTCAACAGATTTTTTAATATAATCCACCATACTTTCTACATCAAAACCTATCGATTTATACAAATTTTCCATATCTCCGTGCTCAACAAACACATCGGGTAATGCTATGGGCAAAACCTTAATAGCATATTGTTTTTCAATTATATATTCCGAAACTTCGGAAAAAAGCCCGCCAACAACAGTACCGTCTTCAACAGTAATAATAGTATGATGCGTGTTGCATATTTCATCCAACATTTTTTTATCAAACGGTTTTAAAAAACGGACATCCACATGGGTTGGAGTTATTCCTTCTTTTTCAAGTACGGAAATGGCTTGGGAGACATTATTTCCAAGAGGTCCTAAAGATAAAACGGCAATTTCTTTGCCTTGCTTGAGGAGTTTTGATTTTCCAATCTCTAATTTCTCGAATGATGTTCTCCAATCCACCAACATTCCTTTTCCACGCGGATAGCGTATGGCAAACGGTTGTTTTCTTTCTTTATAAGCGGTGAACATCATATTTCGTAATTCTTCCTCATTGAGGGGTGAAGTGATAGTCATATTTGGAATGGTGCGCAAAAACGCCAAATCGAAAACGCCATGATGCGTAGGTCCGTCTTCACCCACTAATCCGGCACGGTCAATACAAAAAATAACGGGCAGCTGTTGCAGCGCCACATCATGAACAATTTGATCGTAGCTGCGCTGTAAGAATGAGGAGTAAATGTTGCAAAACGGGATATAGCCTACTGCCGCAAGTCCCGCTGCGAAAGTAACAGCATGAGGTTCAGCAATTCCCACATCAAATACACGATGAGGAAATTTTTCTCGCATAATGGTTAAGGAACACCCGGTAGCCATAGCCGGTGTAATTCCTACTACTTTATCGTCTTTGAGCGCCAATTCCAAAATCGTTTCCCCAAAAACAGTTTGGAGTTTTGGTGGCATATTTTGTTCATCGGGAGTAATGAGCTCGCCTGTTTCCGGATCAAAATTTCCAGGAAAATGATACGTAATCTGGTTTTCTTCAGCTAATTGCAATCCTTTGCCTTTTACGGTAACAATGTGTAGTAATTTTGGACCTTGAATTTCTTTTAAATTGTTTAAAACGCGTGTCAATTTTATCACGTCATGTCCATCTGCAGGACCAAAATAGCGAAATCCAAGTTGTTGAAAAAGATTGCTTTTGCTCACAATATGCCCTTTAATAGCATTCCCGAAACGACTAATACTCTGCGTAATAAATTTACTAAAATGAAAAAATTCCCAAAGTCCTTTTTTAACACGATTATACGACTTTGAACTCGTAATTTGGAGCAAATATTGGCTCATAGCGCCTACATTTTCATCAATTGCAATACGATTATCGTTGAGAATAACCAGCATATTTTCTTTATTGCCACCAGCTTGATTCATAGCTTCAAAAGCCATACCACCACCCATTGCACCATCACCGATTACTGCAATGTGTTGTTGGGAAACGTTGCCCGATAAACGCGCTGCTACTGCCATGCCTAAAATGGCTGATATGGAAGTAGATGAGTGCCCGGTACCAAAAGGATCATATTCACTTTCGCTCATTTTTGGAAAACCGCTCAACCCTTTATGTTTTCTATTTGTGGAGAACCGCTCTTTTCTTCCGGTAATGATTTTGTGCGCGTATGCTTGATGTCCCACATCCCAAACCAACTTATCATTTGGTGTATCAAATACATAGTGAATGGCTACAGTAAGCTCAATCGTACCCAAACTTGCGCCAAGGTGTCCGGGGTTATTTGCCGATTGTGTGATGATAAAATGACGCAATTCATCACATAGTTGCGGTAGCTTTTCTATGGGCAATTTTTTTATATCTTCAGGAAATTGCACCGTATCTAGTAAAGGGTACATTGTTGTATCTGCCATGAATAGAAGCGTTTAGTACTGTTCTTTTTCGTTAGGAAAGCTTCGTTGCTTTACATCATTAATATAATGAGCAACCGCACCGATAATCTCTTCCGAGAAATTATGATAGCGACGCAAAAAGCGCGGCGAGAACTGTTGAGTATAACCCATCATATCGTGAAAAACAAGCACTTGACCGCTTGTATCGGGTCCGGCGCCAATTCCGATAGTGGGGATGGAGATACTTTCTGTAACTAACTTGCCTATAGCGGCTGGAATTTTTTCTAAAACCAAAGCAAAACAACCACGCTCTTCCAAAGTTTTAGCATCTTCTAAAATTTTATCCACTTCTTTTTGGGTGGTTGCACGTACCGTATATGTTCCGAATTTATTGATACTTTGCGGAGTTAAGCCCAAATGTCCCATTACGGGAATGCCGGCGCTCAAAATCCGGTCAATGCTTTCGGCTATTTCTTCGCCCCCTTCCATTTTCACCGCATCGGCACCCGATTCTTTCATAATTCTGATGGCAGAAGCCAACGCTTCTTTCGAGTTGCCTTGATATGTGCCAAAAGGCAAATCCACTACTATCAATGCACGTTCCACCGCACGCACCACTGAAGAAGCGTGGTAAATCATCTCATTCAGCGTGATAGGTAATGTTGTTTTGTAGCCTGCCATCACATTTGCCGCAGAATCACCAACTAAAATCACATCAATTTTTGCCTCATCCAACAAGCGCGCTGTTGAAAAATCGTATGCCGTGAGCATGGCAATTTTCTCCCCTTCGTTACGCATGCGCTGTAACACATGTGTCGTTACTTTTGTAACATTACGATACAGATATTGACCTTTCATAAATTATTTTCGTAAAAAACGCAAAAATAGAAAAATAAATTGTATAATTTTGCCAATTCATCGGTATTTCAATTTATGTTAAAACTCGTATCTATAATTTTACCTTGCCGAAATGAAGAAAAATACATTGCAACGTGTATTCAATCTTTAATTAACAATCAATCAGCAGATCTTCAGTTGGAAATTATTGTAGTGGATGGAATGAGTACCGATAAAACCATTGAAATATTAAAGAAATATACAACACAATTTTCTTTTATAAAATTGATTCGGAATCCGGAAAAGACAGTTCCTTATGCTATGAATCTGGGTATTGCCCATGCGCAGGGAGAATTTATTGTTCGTGTGGACGCCCATGCATTTTACCCCGAAAACTATGTTTCAACGCTCGTAAACAATCTTAATGCTTTAAACGCTGATAATGTAGGAGCGCTCTGGCGAACGGATGTTTTAACAAAAAACAAAAAAACATTGGCAATTAAAGAGGTTCTTTCTAACCGCTTTGGCGTGGGTAACGCCCTTTTTCGTGTCGGAATACACAAAGTTACAGAAGTAGATACTGTTCCTTTCGGATGCTATAAAAAAGATATTTTTGCAAAATACGGGCTTTATGACACCCGTTTAACCCGAAACCAAGACATTGAATTAAACAAACGCATTATTAGAGGTGGTGGAAAAATTTACCTTTTGCCCGATCTGGAATGTACATACTTTGCTCGTGAAACGTTTTCTGCTATCGCTAAAAATAATTATAACAACGGGTTATGGAATATCTTGACGGTAAAATACACTAAAAAATTCTCTTCTTTATCTTTACGACACTTCATCCCACTCTTATTCATTTTATCATTAATTTTTCCGGTACTGTTCAGTTTTTTATACACGCCCTTGATATGGATTGCAGCATGTTCTTTATTGCTATACCTCAGCTTTTTAATGATAATATGCGCTCGGTTGGCAATTCGGAAAAAGCTTAATTTTTTCTATTTGTTTTGGGGATTTGTTACTTTACATTTTTCGTATGGGTTTGGATCATTAATTGGTATTTTAACACGCAAATGACGCAGATGTTACAGATAAACGCAAATTCTATTAATTTAATAATCAAGATGTTAGCCTTATTAGTCTGCGTAAATCATGATAATCTGCGTCATCCGCGTACTTTTTAACTAATTTAATTAACACAAACAATGAATAATCCGAAACTCATATATAAAAAAGAAATAGCCTCTTACTTAAACGCAAATGAAAACCAAATTTTCCTCTACTGGAAAGGCCGTGTCGCTTTATACGCTATCTTAAAAGCAATGGGCATTAAAAAAGATGATGAGGTGATTTTGCCCGCTTTTACCTGTGTCGTTGTTCCAAATGCCATTATTTATTTGGGTGCAAAACCGATTTACGTGGACATTGATTTAACAACCTACAATACACGTTTTGAGAGTATTAAAAAAGCCGTTACCAATAAAACGAAAGTAATTATTTGCCAAAATACATTCGGACTAAGTTCTGATATTGAAGAAATTACAACATTTTCTAAAGAGCAGAATATTTTTACGATAGAAGACTGTACGCACGGTTTCGGAGGTTACTACAACCAAAAACCCAATGGCTCCCATTGCGATGCCGCTTTTTATTCAACACAATGGAACAAACCTTTTTCGACCGGAACCGGCGGTTTTGCGCTGATTAACAACCCGAATCTCCTTGAATCTATTCAAAAAGTTAACCAAGATTTACTTTCTCCTTCATTCAAACAAAAAGTCTCCTTGAAACTCCTTTATTTTATCAGAGAAAAATTGTTAAATAAACGTACTTACTGGGCTTTGATTAAATTTTATCGCTTTCTAAGCCGGAATAATTTGATTTTAGGTTCATCTTCGGGAGAAGAAGTAACATCTGTCGTTATGCCACAAAGTTATTTTATGGAACTTTCTGAAGTTCAGATAAAAAAAGGGATACAAAATATTCAATCTATTGCCGTTCACTTAAGTGAACGGCAAACAAATGCCCGAATTTATACAGAATATTTAATGAATCGGAATAAAAATCATGTTCCCGCATCTCTCTTTGAAAATCATTCGTTTTTAAAATATCCTTTGTTGGTAGAAAATCGTGATGACGTTTTTCGTTTAGCCGAAAAGTACGACATTGAATTGGGAGAATGGTTTAGCAGTCCTCTTCATCCTGTGCAAAAAGGTTTTGAACAGTGGCAGTTAAGTTCTGATCTTTATCCAAATGCGATTTTTGCGGGAAAACGAATGATTAATCTGCCAACGGATGTGAAAGATACGACACCCGTATTACAGTTTTTGGGAAAAATTGATGAATTTATAGTGTAAAAAAGCACGCAGATGACGTAGATTGTTAAGATTTACGCAGATGTGTAAAAAAAATAGATTTTTGCACAAATTTATGATGACCAAGCTCACCCGTTATTTCATGTTTTATCTTTCCAAGCTGCGACGTTACTGCAAGCAAAAATTGGGAATTAGTAATACCGTGCTGTTATTGAGTTTTTTTACAGGGGTTTTTGGGGCTACTGCGGCAATCATCATCAAAAATTTGTTACACTTCACGGCTTCCTTTTTAACAAATGCATTCCCCGATGCAGAACACAATTACCTTTATCTGGCTTTCCCTTTAGTGGGAATTATTCTTACCATTGTTTTTGTAACACGTGTGGTAAAAGATGACCTCAGCCATGGCGTAAGTAAAGTATTGAGCGCTATAGGTAAAAATAATGGGAAACTGAAACCTCATAACATGTATTCTTCGATGGTAGCGAGCTCTCTCACAGTGGGCTTTGGAGGTTCAGTCGGTTTAGAAGCACCTATGGTGCTCACCGGATCGGCTATTGGGTCTAATTTGGCGCGCTATTTCAACATGAGTCCTAAAAATACGGTTTTACTATTGGCTTGCGGGTGTACCGCTGCCTTTGCTGCTGTTTTTAAGTCGCCTATTGCCGCACTTGTTTTTGCTATAGAACTGTTAATGATAGATTTTACGGCGGCTACCGTATTGCCGCTCATGATATCAGCGGCTACGGGAATTGTGCTTTCCATACTTTTTATGGGGAATAATGTGATATTCCACATCTCAGCAGGTACCCTATTTGATATTAAGAATGTGCCTTATTATCTGTTACTTGGAGTTTTTACTGCATTGATTTCTCTCTACTTTTTAAAAACATTAAGAACCATTGAGCGTTGGTTTTCAAAAATAAAATATAAATATTTGAAAGGAATCTTCGGAGGGTTGCTACTTGGAGGATTAATTTTCTTTTTTCCAATGTTTTACGGAGAGGGTTATATTTACATTAATGAAATTCTCTCATCAGATACACCGGAATCAATTTTCAGGAACTCACCTCTTTACCAATTCACTTCTTTGCCTTTATTGTTCTTAGGATTGATTTTGGCAATTATTTTGTTAAAAGTAATTGCCACAGCGGTTACTACTGCATCGGGAGGCGTGGGAGGAACATTTGCACCGGCGCTATTTATTGGTGGTTTTTGCGGCTTTTTTGTTTCGCATTGTTTAAACGTATTTTTCGGATTACAACTTCCTTATTTGCACTTCATTTTAGCCGGTATGGCAGGCATTATGGCAGGCGTAATGTTAACCCCACTTACAGCGATTTTCCTCACGGCTGAACTATCCACCAGCTATTCATTACTTATTCCTTTAATGATTACATCTTCAATATCTTACCTCATTGTTTCTCCCATTGAAAAATACTCATTATATGGAAAACAATTGGCAGAAAAAGGGGAACTGAAAACCCATAACAAAGATTATTTTGCCATGAGAAAAGTAGATTGGCACAATTTAATTGACCACGATATTGCGGTAATTCCCATTCGCAGCACTTTAAGAGAATATACACGCATTATTGCCAAATCTACCCGTAACCTTTTCGTGGTGGTTAACGATCAACAAAAATTTGTCGGATTATTGGTTATGGATTATCATCGCGAAACTATTTTTGACCAAAGCAAATATGATACGCTTTTTGTAGAAGATTTGATGATAGAGCCGGAAGAGTTTGTGTATGAAACAGATTCAACAAGAACCGTAATTGAAAAATTTAAGCGCACGGGTAATTTCAATTTGCCTATTATCAAATCAGATAGAACTTATATTGGATTTCTTTCGCGTGCAAAAGTTTTGACTGCTTATCAGGATTTTGTTGCGGAGGAGTTTAATAATTGAGTAATAATTTTAGGATACTGCAAAGCGAAAAATAAGAAAACAAAATCGTAATAACTCAATTTTGCTTTTACTTAAATTCTAAAAAAGCATCAATATTGCAACATGATTTCATTTATGATTTACGTCCTTCAGATAAAAAAGAGTCTGATTTAGATACAATTTTCGATACGCTTAAACTTTTGGTTGAGGAAAACTGAAAAAATAAAAACGCTACTCCTTAGTAGCGCAAATCTTCTTCGCTCTACCTACTATTCAAATTGTAACGAGACCATTATTTTTTAATACTGGAAAAAGATTTAGCTAAAAAATTCAGGATATTTTTTCTGTGAAAAAAATATTATCTTTGCCGCCGTAAATGAAGGGGTGCCGAAAGGCTGAGATTACACCCATTGAACCTGATCCGGGTAATGCCGGCGTAGGAAGAAAAAATAAATACTCGTTTTCGTACTTCTTCATAATTTTAATTTAAAAATTTAATATTATGAATTACAAGTTACAAATTACAAATTACAATCGTCACATCCTGCGCTTTCTACCTTCTGTCTTCTGTTTTCTCCTTTTCTCCCTTTCTCCTTCTTCCTTCCTCCATTCCCAAAATCTCCCCGCCGACTCCATCGCTTTGCACGAGCTCATGTCTGTGGAAGTATTGACAAGAGCGCCGGAATCGCTAGAGCGAACTTTTTCGGCAACTACGATTACCCGGCCTGCTATTCAAAATAATATAGGAAACGGCAGTATTAATAATCTGTTCGATTTGATTCCATCAATGATTACAACCTCCGACGCAGGCACAGGTTTGGGTGCTACTTCCATGCGATTACGCGGGATTGACCAAACGCGAATCAATATTACTTTTAATGGTATTGCCTTGAACGATGCGGAGTCGCAGGGCACATGGTTGGTGAATTTACCGGATTTGGGCGCCGTAACGCAATCATTGAATGTGCAACGAGGTGTCGGCATGTCGAATAACGGTGCTGCTGCGTTTGGCGCTTCGATGAATTTCAGTACGTTACAGGCTACTTACAAACCGTTTGTAGAATTTACTACCGCTGCGGGTTCTTTTTATACTTTCAGAAATAGTGTAACTGCCTCTACGGGGATGATTAAAGATGTGGCTGCTGTTACCGTTTCGTACTCAAATGTTTTAAGTAACGGCTATATTGACAATGCACATGTAAATTTAAATTCGTTATTTCTTACCGGCGATATTTTTCTTCCAAAAAAACGAAAAGAGAATGTTAGCAAGTTGAGAATGAACATTTTTTACGGAAATCAAAGAACAGGATTGGCATGGGATGGTGTGCCCTCCGATTCTTTAAAAACAAACCGCCGATTTAATGGACAGGGGCTTTATTACGATGCTGAAAGGAAATTACAACGTTATGACAATGAAACCGATAACTATCAACAAACCCATTATCAATTATTTTACGATTACAAAAACAGTAAAAAAAGGTTTGATATGAATATTGGGGCGCACCTTACGCGCGGCATTGGTTACTATGAACAATACAGACAAAATAGAAGGTTTTCCGAGTATGGGTTGCCCAACTTTATAATGGGCGGCGATACCCTTAGTAGAAGCGATTTTATTACGCGTAGGTATTTAGACAACTATTTTTATGGCATGGCTTTTAACGCAACAAAAGAGTTTGAGATAAAAGAGGAACATGTGTTGTTTTTAACTGTTCGTGCCGCATTAAATAATTATGATGGAAAACATTATGGAAATATTATTTGGGGTAAACATTTAGGAAGTATGCCACTGAATTATGAATGGTATGGTGGAGTTGGAACCAAATTGCAAAGCAATATAGTTGCCTCATTAGGATATACTTATAAAGGTTGGTTCGCATATATTGATTTTCAGTATCGTTACATCAATTATAAAATTACAGGAACGAACAACAGGTTACAGGATATTACGCAAAGTCATGTGTGGGATAAGTTTTTAAATCCGAAAGCGGCATTGAGTTATTCATGGCAAAAGCGCCAAATTGAACAAACGACTTATTTGTCTTTTGCAGTGGCAAATCGCGAGCCTACGCGCTCCGATTTAGTTAACGCACTTCCCGGCAAAACGCCACAGCCCGAAACGTTGTACAATTTTGAGTTAGGCTATACCATAAATATGGATAAATTCAGATTTAATGCAAACGGATATTATATGTTATATCACAATCAATTGGTTTTAACAGGGGAGATAAATAGTACGGGGGCTGCAGTCATGACTAATGTAAAAGATAGCTATCGTTTGGGCTTGGAATTGGTGGCAAATTATCAGCCGGTAAAGTTTTTCCAATGGAAAATAGCAGGTACGTTCAGTACGAATAAAATCCGTAATTATGAACATCTAATGGAAAACAGAGACGAGTATTGGGTACTTATTAAAGATGAGGAATATGTAAGCACGTTTATAAAAAACACTACCATCTCGTTTTCACCGGCAATAGTGGCATCTAACGTGTTTCAATTTTATCCGTTTAAAAACTTCAGCGTAAATTTAATGACTCAGTTTGTAAGCAAACAATACATTGATAATTCGCAAGATAACAATCACGTTTTAAAACCTTATTGTGTAAGTAACTTAAATTTTAGATATGACATTCCTAAAATGAAAAAGCTGAATTTAAGCTTGTTTTTTAGTGTGAATAACGTTTTCAACACGATGTATGAGAGTAATGCATGGCTCTGGCGTGCATTAGTAAACGGCGAAGAAGTATACGATGACGGGTATTTTCCGCAGGCGAGTATTAATTTCTTTGGGGGGGTGAAGTTGCGATTTTAAGAAAGACATCATTATTTAAAAATTCCGGATACGACTTCTTCACACACACACATTCCGGATTTTGAATATCTACACTTCCAAAGTTTCTAAACAACGACCACGCCATCACAAAACGATGGTCGTTATACGAATCAAAATGAAATACTTTGGGTAATTCATCTATTCTTTTATAAATGGTAATGACCTCCTCCGAATGCTTGTTAACTGTGGTAAATTTTGACAATTCATTCACCAAAATATCCAAACGGTTCGATTCTTTTAGGTTTAGGCTTTTCAATCCCGACATGGTTAATTTAAAAGGATAACAAACAGACAGAACCGCTAAAACCATTGCTATATCGGGCATTTGCGCTACATCTATTTTTTGCTCGGGTATTTCAACGTTGTAAGTATGTTTTATTTCAATGCCGTATTCGCTTTCGGTAAAAGAGAGTCCCCATTTTTTAAAATATGGAACAATTTCGGCATCGCCTTGAAATCCGTCAAAATGCAGATTTTTTAAAAGATAATAAGCGTTTGGTTTGAGTAAGGCATCGGCAAGCCAGAAAATGGCGGCGCTCCAATCGGATAACATAGGGGCGTATTGCAGTACATCTCTACGATACATGATGGTTTCTGTCATTTTAATGTAGGGGTTTTCATATAAACTACCCCGTCTCGCTTCGCAAGCTACCCCTTCAAAATTTGAAGGGGATTTTCTCTCGTCATTCCGAATGTCTCTGGGCATTGCACGCAATGCCCCTACTTCTTTCTTCTTTTCTCCCTTTATCATCATCACTGCGCTTGCAAACTGCGAGGTTTCTGATGTACTTATTTCAAAATCATCAATCTGCAATTCTGTTCCATTAATTTTCCATCCCAATTCTGTTTTTTGAATACTTGCGCCGTGCGTATTTAAAAAGTTTACTAATGGCAAGATGGGTCTTTGTAACAAACGCGGTGTTCCGGTTAGTAACCATTTTCCGGGCATGGTGGCAAGCACAGCCATTAAAAACCGGTATGCAGCTCCACAATCTTGAACATCAATTACAGACTCTTCTTCTGCATTATTTTTCTTTTGTGAGTCAATTATTTTTAAAGCGTTGTAAACAATTTTAATATCATTCGGATCATTTTCAAAAACCGGAAGCAATGTTCCAGTTCTAAGGTAGTTCACTATTAAACATCGTATTACAATGCTTTTTGAACGAGGAAGTGAAATAGGAATCGGAGAAGACATCGTGATGTCATCCTAATTATAATCCCAAAACTTTAACTCCTTGGTGGAAACGAATATCACGGGGAATACCGGCGCTGTTAATTTTATCTAAATCAGCTTGTAGTGCCGGAGTAATTCCGCCATGTTTGCTACGATATTCTCGTGCAAATTCAAAATCACCGTTTCCTTGGGTTACAATAATCAATTCCGCCCAATCATTCATAGCTTTGTACGCTTTATCATAATCAATTACATATTGACCATTTGCGTCACGTTCAAATGCGCCTGCATTTTCAAAGTAATTGAAACACATCATATTCGCTTTTCCATGAGAGCTTGCAGCGCCAAAACGCACTGAGCGCAAAATACCGGCAATATAAGTAACCATTGCATCTTTAGCAGTAATATTTGTAATTTCCCCCATTTCAACTAATTTAATTACCATAAACAAGCCTAAAATGTCTGCTTTGGCTTCTTCCCAAGATGTTTTTTCAGTACCTAAAGCTTGATCTACGCTTCCTTTTCCGTTAATGGTATTTTTTATTCCTATTCCGTGCGCTACTTCATGAAACGTTACATTCCAGAAGAAAGCATCAAAATTTATATTTCCTTGTTGTGCAGGAGTGATAATAAGTTCTCCGATCGGCACCAAAATCTTATCGAATTTGGCTTCCATGCTATTACGCAGTTGCAAGCGGCGCGTACCTTTAGCAGCCGCAACGCGGTCGTCGTTTGGCAAATTAATTGCAATGGTTTTGCTACCGGCATTACAATCTCCGCCATAATATATTGCACTATAAACATTTAAATCTGAAGAAGTTCCGGGAACAAATGTTTTGTATTTCGGCTCGCAAGGCAGTTCTTTTTGCAATTTAGGAAGCATGGAGATAAATTTTTCCAAATCTTTGCTACGCGCTTCATCTTTCACTAGTACAAATGCTTCATAAGAAGTCTTAAGTTCTAAAAATTTATCGTCGTAACTTTCAATAGGTCCTACAATAAAATCTAATTTACTATCTTTCATATCCATCCATGCCATATCGCTCGCAAAGTATTCATCGGTTTGCATGGCTTTTTTACGTTCAATCAGATAATTTTTCAACCCGCGATCTTCAGCTAATTCAATAGCTTGATCCATCAACACATATACTTTCTCCAATTCATCTCTGTAATAATCTTTATACCAAATTGTTTTCAAACTTCCATCTTTATTACGACGAAGTACGGTATATAAACTGTTTTTGTCCGGATCATCAAAAGCATCAAATTCTTCTTTTGTAATATCTTCCGGATAATATTGAGCGCCTAAAGGTTTAGCGCCAAAACCGGGAACGAAAGGCTTATTGTCGTTTAATCTTTCCCATGGTCCATAATTTATCTCAACAAAATCAGCCATATACGGATCTGTTATTCCGTCTAAAAGAGATCTATCTCCAAACGTTTGTTTCCAAAATAATCGATCCATAATTTCAGCAATTTGGATAAAAATGGGAATCAATTGTTTTTCTTTTTCAGAAAGTTGCGCAATTAAATCAGGCGCTTCTAACGTAACGAATGCAAACTCTTCTACTTTCCTTTGCATTTCACTTCTTTCATTTCCTTCGGTCATTTCGGTTTGTTTTGGTTTACATGCGGATAAGCAAATTGCGACTCCTAAAATAGATGCTACAAGAGGAATAATTTTTTTCATAAGATTTTTTTGTTAATATTTTAAATTGCTAATTATGAAATCGTTGGTTTCTTTTCGATATGTTTTTTAATGGCGGCAAATATAATAAAAAGTGAAAAACAATACACAAAAAATATGCTTTTACAAAATCTAACACATTGACAATTCTATTTTTTGAATACTTTTGCGCTTTATTCTATGGCAGGCATTTATATTCATATTCCATTTTGTAAAAAAAAATGCATTTATTGCAGTTTTTATTCTATTGTGAACACGAAAGGCATAGAACAATACGCGGAGGCGGTGGTGGAAGAAATCAAAAAAAGAAAAGGTGTAGGGACGCAAAATCTTGCGTCCAATAAAATCAATACCATTTATTTCGGCGGCGGAACCCCCACATTATTACCTGCTCATTTGTTAGAAAAAATCATGAATACTCTATATGAAACTTTTGAGATTGCCCCTGAGGTTGAGTGTACCATTGAAAGTAATCCTGAGCAATTATCTTTTGAGTATTTGTTAACATTAAAAAAATTGGGCTTTAATAGAATAAGTATTGGAATACAATCTTTCAATGATAATATTTTGCGTTTTTTGGGAAGAACACATTCGGGAAAAGATGCACTTTTGGCTATTGAAAATGCACAAAAAGCCGGTTTTGAGAATATTTCCATTGACCTCATATATGGAATAAGTTTACGTTCTATTCAGGATTGGGCGCAGGAATTGACAATGGTTTTCGATTTGCCTGTCAAACATTTATCTGCATATTCATTAACCGTTGAAGAAAACACATTGTTGTACAAAAAAATAGTACAACAAAAAGCGCCTCATATAGATGAAGAACAATCTTTACGAGAAATGAATTTATTGATTGATAAAGCGGAAAAAGCCGGTTTTGAACATTATGAAGTTTCAAACTTTGCTTTAAAAGGCTACCATTCAAAACATAATTCCAATTATTGGAATGGAACTCCTTATTTCGGGTTTGGAGCTTCGGCACATAGTTTTACCGGCACCACAAGAAGCTGGAACATCTCAAATGTAGAAAAATATATGAAAGCCATACGGGAAAATGAGCCTTTTTTTGAAACAGAACATTTAACACCTATTGACCAATACAATGAGTTTATTTTATTAGGATTAAGAACAAAAAGCGGAATTGATTTAAAGCATCTTGAAGCTCTTTTTGGAGTTGAAAAACGAGATGATTTACTCAAAGCATTACAAAAAATAAACCCACAGTTTTACAAACATCAATCTCATCATATTTTCATTACCAAAGAAGGATTGCCGTTGTTGGATTTTATAACGGCGGGGTTGTTATTGTAGATAACCATTCTAATCTATGTCATTTTTTTGTCATATAATAATTTTTCCTTGTCAAGTTCCCACGCATTGTCCTGAGCGAGTGCGTTGGCAAAAAGCAAGTGAACGGCGATAGCCGTTGTCTTGCTGCGTGGTTGGTTTTGCGGTGTGGGCGACAGCGATCACGGCAAAACCCAACTTGGCAAGCGAACACTAAATTCCTACTTTATCCACTGTGCCTCTGCAAATACAAAATAATTCTTGATAATGACGCATTACTAATACTTTTTATCTTCTGCTATTACGGCTTCACAGGTCTTGCCATTACTTAATCTCATTATATTTACGTCTTGCAGCAGCTCTGTCCTGCCATTGCTGCTAACGTGGTGGCGGCTTCACGCAGGCGGGGTTCCACAAAGGTTCGGGCGGGCGATAAACTTCCAAATTCCCACAAAACTGTCTGCGGGCATACACCCCCGCTTGCGTGAAACCGCTCGTTAACTACTGGCGTTCAATCGTTTTCATTGTATTTTACTCCTTTTCAAATTCTTTTTTAGCGTTCATAAATAATTCTAATGCTGACAAGTTATTGTTTCCTTGATATATCTTTTTATAATATTCTATGATGTCTTGAACTTCCGAAAAATAACCACTTTCTAATCCAACAAGGGTAAGATAAAATTCGGCAAGTCCTTCTGTATATGTCCAATATTTAATAAAGGTTTCCTTGTCGCCAAATGCCTGCATTAAAAGATATATTACATATTCGTGCGAGATAAATTTTACAGCATCCTCATAATCTCTACCAATTCCAAACACATCCAACGTTTCTGATATATCAATGGCTTCTGCTCCTCCACTGATAGAATTAACAAAGGTAGCCGTAAAATCATTTTGTAATGATATATTTGTTATTTTTTCAAGCGTATGCGATAATTTTTTTTCAACGAAAATATCTTCTACTGCTTTAGCGTAAGGTATTAATTCCGCTTCGGATTTTTCCCATATTTTATTGCAGTAAATCGAATAGTTGCGTTTCATTATCTCAAAAATTTTGACTATGGATTCCCGATGTGGAAGAAAAATTTTGTATAACTCCTTTACGGAAGATAACAGTTCATCTTCATTTTCAGATAAAAGCTTTATATAGAATTCTTTGTATTTTTTTATATTCTCCTCAAAGTTACCTGTTTCAAACAGATGTGACAAGGATTCGTAATAGCGTGTCGCTTCAATTTCCAATCTTGCCGGGATGAGGAGCAAACCATATAATTCTCCTACATATTCCCCTCCTTTAACAGTAATAAGCCTCTCATTTTCTTTCAAAATTTTAAGGTCGTCTGCCGAATGATACGAAACATATTGCTCGCCATATTCGTTATCGTAACCACATTTGGCAACTGAAAGCATATGGAACACGTAATTTGTTTCTCTGCATACTTTTGTTTTAATTTTATTTATTGGTACAAGACTAGTATCCACTTGACTTTTTTGTCCAAAAACAAAAAATGTTGTAAATGCTAATAAGATTGTAAAAACTATTTTATTCATTTAAAAAAAATTTACATCCTTTCAGACGATTTATATTTTATTTAACGTTCAATTTCCCTTTTCATTGTCCGCACTCGCTGTCCGCCGCTTGCAGATAACGTGGTGGCGGCTTCACGCAGGCGGGGGTTTCACAAAGTTTCGGGCGGGCGATAAACTTCCAAATTCCCACAAAACTGTCTGCGGGCATACACCCC
>Ga0209737_10000888_pt1 | contig 22787 bp, 21 predicted proteins | sample TergutCu122P3_FD_187284 | JGI IMG/M metagenome (GOLD analysis project Ga0209737, IMG submission 187284) | Cubitermes ugandensis P3 segment gut microbial communities from Kakamega Forest, Kenya - Cu122 P3 (SPAdes) (version 2) | ecosystem: Host-associated > Arthropoda: Insects > Digestive system...
CAATAGGCTGTGCCTATAAAAATTATGAAAATGAAAAACAAAAAAGATGAATTTATGCAAACAAATAACAGGTAAAACCAGCAGAATAGAGCGACGGCGGTGCAACCGCCGCCGAACGGGGAGTTGGATGTTGAAACTGGGTTGTATTATTTTCATGCAAGGTATTATGACCCGAGGGCTAGTGTGTTTTTGAATATTGACCCGCATTGGTTTAACCGAATGCACCTCTCACCCTATGCCTACTGCTCAAACAATCCGATTATGAGAATAGACCCTGACGGAAATGATGATTATTTTGAACTGAAAACAGGTAAATATCTTGGCTCTGATGGTGCAGAATCTAATAATGTAAGAATAATGAGTCAAAGTGATTGGGACACTCATAGTTCGGTTAATGAAAATGGTGTGAGAACTGTTGACCACGATATAGGAAATTCAAATTCGGGGAGTTTTTCGGAAGCATCTACTTCCATGACAAACCAAAGTCAGTTAGCCGTTTATCAGTACTATAATAAAACAGGTTTAAATTTAAGATATACTAATAATGCAGAGTATAATATGGCATTTAAAACAGACCCAATCTTTGATGAAAAAACAAGAAAAACTGAAATAAAGTTATCTATTGTCGTTAATCTCAAAGAGAATGCAAAACGAAAATTCTGTGATAATGCAAATGAAATAATAAACCTATTTGTTAATGAAAAAACACATTATGATGATTATAAGCGATTAGGCTACGATGAATATTATAAAAAAGATTATAATACATATTTAGAGCCTCGAGCGATTGAAGCCCAAATGAAACACCCTTCGTGGAATGGAACATCTGAGAGATATAAAAAACTTCTAAAAGCCACCGGAAGAGGTATTGGTATGACTATACCTTAAACAAATATTGGTATGAAAAGATTATTAGTTTTATACGGATTGGTGTTACTATTTAGCAACCCATTTTTTGCTCAAATTACTTTTAGAATTGAGAATATTACTATTTCAAACGTAATAGAGAAAGCCCATGTTGTTTATTATGGCGACTCAGTAGTTGGTATAGTAAATTATTCAGGTTATGGAATGGGACCAAAAATAATTGTAAAAAGTGTGGTTGAAAATAATAGTAATGACACCCTGTTTTTAGATTTAACATATAAAAATTGTTTTTTAAGTATGAGTTTTAGATATGATAATAAAACATATACGCAAGAGATTTGTGAAACTCTGTTTACATATTTTAAAATACCATACGAAGAAAAAACAACTTTACCAAAAATAATTTTACCTAATAGTATCGGATATATAGAATTTTCTACTTTATATCTTGTTGGCACTGACCTGTTAGAAGGTAATTATTACGGAAAGGATGTAGATTGTACTAAAGCGGTAGTAGCCACATTGCCTACAATAAGATTATTTTATAAAGACGATAAAATTGATATTTCTACAAATGGAATAGAAAATGTTACGATAGGCGAATTTGAATATATGATGGAAGATGGAGAAGATGTTGAGGAAGAAGACTAATGCCCTGCAAATAACGCCATAAAATCAAAAAAAATGGCGCAAATATTTGGAACAAATACTGATAATGAGCGAAATAGAAAAATTATAGATTAAAAAATATTTTTTAGTACGACAAAAACAGATGAGATATTAGCAAAAATATGTACTTTTGTAAAATTGGTAAAAACAAAGAGTTCTTTGAGATAATTTTTTGAGGTTCACTTGCTTACGTTAGCGATACTCCCGGCAAGTACGAAGATTTGCAATTCTTCTATCACCCCGACCATTTAGGTAGTAGTAATTATATTACTGATGCCTCCGGCGAGGTTTACCAGCATAATGAGTATTTTCCTTATGGCGAGACATTTGTAGAGGAGCGAAATAATACGGAGTATACTACTTATTTGTTTTCGGGTAAGGAGTTGGATGTTGAAACGGGGCTTTATTACTTTCATGCGAGATACTATGACCCGAGGACGAGTGTGTTTTTGAATATTGACCCGATGAGTGATAAATACCCTCATCAATCGAATTATACCTACTGCTCAAATAATCCATTGAATGTTATTGATCCCGATGGTAGAGATGAATGGGAAATAAACACAAAAGGGAAAGTTACTTGGAAGGAAAAAAGTGATACGCATACTTTACACGCAGTGGGTAGCGATGGCAAAAGAACAGGTGCTTCTTTAACTTTAAAAGACAGAACAATCTTTGACAATTTGGCAAAGACAGGAAAAGATAGCAATTATACGGCATCGTTTTCTGTTGGAGATAAAAACTCTAAGGAAGATATGTTAAAAGTATTCAAATTTGCTGCCGATAACACACCGAATGCAGAATGGCGTATAGATAAATTTAGAACGGACAATGGAGGTATTGGTTATTCAGTAGGAACCGCTCATATGATGAAAGCAATTACATCTGAACAAATGGGATATAAAACAAGTTCTGTTATTGCTTTTATACATTCCCACCCTGGCGCAGGAAAAGATTGGGAATTAGGAAGTATGGGGTTTAACCATATAAAAAATGATAAGATGAATTATACAAAAAATTCTGATGTTGATTATAAAATGAACGTGGCAGCATATAAAAACCCACTCTATTATACTTACTTTCCTATATCTGGTAACCTATGGCTTGTTAGAGATAGGGACAAACCCGCATTTATTCGTAAAGTAAGTAGTTCAGCAGGTTTTCCCTTTTAAACATTAATACCCGCTAAATATGGAAGAAGTAAGTAAAATATTATTTTGTACATTTCTATCATTTCTTTGTTTTTCCTGCATACATAAAAAAAATACAGGACAAAAAACGGAGATATTGCAGGAGGAAATAAAAGAAAACAAATTGTATATGTTTTTTGACGCGGAAATTAAAGATGCTTATTCACAGGACGTAAAAGCAGGAGCAAGGGACTTTTATTTTAGATTTAAACGTACAAGTTCAAATGATACACTTTTTGAATTTTCCTATTACGTTGGTGGTTATTCTAACTTATACGAATTAGAATACAAAGGTTTTCTTAAAATTGATAGTTTTAATGTTGCTATTTATGATGAAGATGACCTAATTATAGATTTGTATAAAGATAGCATATATTTGGAGAAATTTCCAGATGAAAATAATTTTGCTGGTATTAAAGACGAAAATAGTAAATTTATATTAATTCCGACTACAATAGGACATTTAGAAAAGAATAAATTTGAAGCAGACAATGCAAGTTATTGGGCAAGAAATGAATGGTATAAATATTTTGAATAAACAAAAAAAACCGGTGCGAATATTGAATAACGAAATAAGAAAAGTATAGATTAAAAAACATTTTTTAGTACGACAAAAACAGATGAGATATTAGCAAAAATATGTGCTTTTGTAAAATTGGTAAAAACAAAAAAGATGAATTTATGCAAACAAATAACAGATAAAACCAGCAAGAATAGAACGGCGGGGAATTTTTATCCATTAATGCCATGGAAATAACTAAAAAAATTACTGTAATATTTTTTCTGTTTTTATTATCATACAATTGTTATTCTCAACAAGAGAAAAACAGAATAGAGATGTTTCCGATTTTTGAAAACTCTGATGTAAAAAATATCTGTGAAACTATCAATTTTAAATATCCATCTTTCAGTTTATATGTTTGTCATCGAGAGAAATATATATATACTTCACAGCAACAAGATACTCTTATTGCTGTAGTTGAACTTAAAATACGTCTTCATTTTACAGATACCTCTGCTTATTTTATGATAGAAGAAATTAATAAACTAACTACAGAAATGATAATATTTGATAAAGATGAGGAAAAAGAATTTATTAATGAAATGATTTTTAAAATGATGAAAAACAGCAAATTTTATTACGAAGGTCGAAAAAATGAACTGCAAGAAAGAAGTTATTATATGAATATACCTATTAGATTTATACCCTGCAAATAAACTCCACATGAGTTTGCAACTTGTGCCAACACAGAATAAAGAAATAAATAATGAATAATGAATTGGAATACAGGCGATTAATAGGAGGTACAAGTTATAAACTTGCGCCAAGTGAAGTAATTATTATTTTAAATTTAGTGATATGAAAAGGTGTTTTTTATTTTTTGTAATGTCTTTTTTTACGGTCTCTTTATGGTCACAAAAATTACCTTCTACCCTTAAAATGAAAGATGGTACGATAATGACCGGAATAGTACGAATGCCAAAAAAAATAGATGACAAAATCATCGCTTTTACCCCTAAAGGCGGCAAAGCTACTAAAGTGCAAAGTGCAGATATTGACGTAATGACAATCATGTATGCCAATGGAACAACTGAAGAGTACGAGTATATTCCGGTATTCACAATACGTAGCTCTTATGAGGGGACATACGACAAAATATCCGGATATGCTTGGTTTTTGGTTGAAATCCGTGACTATGTGACTCTTTATCATGCGTGGACGCCATCGGAAAGTCATTACGATGCGGGGAGTAATTCGTTCACTACCACACAACTTGCCACCACTTATAAATATTGCCGACGCGATGGCGAAAAAGCTGCAACTCTGATTTCAAATGCGTCAGGTTCGATTGGGAATAATAAATTTTTTAAAAAATGTGCCGGCAATTATTTTTCCGATGACCAGACAATTATTGAAAAAATTAACAACGGAGTATATACCTATAAAAATATACCCGAAATGGTTAAAGAATATAATAGCCGAAATGCACATAAGAACCTTGTGCCAATACAGAATAAAGAAAACAAATGAATAGGAAACGAGCAAACAAAACCCTTGTTTCCTCATTTACTTTAAAACAATCTCGCCCAACTGTTTTTTGTAAACGTCCCAATCAATAATCGGATTTTTGGCAACACCGCTTTCAACCGCAGCTTTTGCCACCGCCGACGAAACTGCTACCAACAAACGTGGGTCGCTTGGTTTTGGTATTAAATAATGTTTACCAAATACCAATTTGTTATCGAATTGAGCGTTGAAATCTGCCGGAACGGGTTCTTTTGTCAATGCAGCCAAAGCGTGTGTCGCAGCCAATTTCATTTCTTCGTTGATTTTTGTAGCTCTTACATCGAGCGCACCACGGAAAATAAATGGGAATGCCAATACATTGTTCACTTGGTTAGGAATATCGCTTCTGCCGGTTGCAAAAATAATGTCTTCGCGTGAAGCCATTGCGTTTTCATACGAAATTTCAGGGTCGGGGTTCGACATGGCAAACACAATCGGGTTAGCATTCATAGTGCGCACCATATCTTGCGAAAGTACATCAGCTTTTGAAAGACCTATGAAAATATCGCTTCCTTTTACAGCCTCTTCCAAAGTTGAAGCATCGGTATCAACGGCAAATGATTGTTTTGTTGCATCAAGTTTAGCAAAATCAGCACGATTTTTTGTAATCACACCTTTGCTATCGAGCATCATAATGTTTTCACGTTTTGCACCAACAGCAATGTACAACAATGCGCAAGAAATAGCTGCCGAACCCGCACCGCTAATTACAATACAACATTTCGACAAATCTTTTCCTGCAACATCACACGCATTCAAAAGAGCTGCTGCCGAAATAATTGCCGTACCATGTTGGTCGTCGTGCATAAGCGGAATATCAAGCTCTTCTTTCAAACGGCGTTCGATTTCAAAACACTCGGGAGCTTTAATATCTTCAAGGTTAATACCGCCAAATGTTGGCGCAATATTTTTAACTGTTCGTATAAAATCCTCAACATCTTCGGTATCTACCTCAATATCAAACACATCAACGTCGGCATAAATTTTGAAGAGCATTCCCTTTCCTTCCATTACCGGTTTACCTGCAAGAGCGCCAAGATTTCCAAGACCAAGCACCGCCGTACCGTTAGAAATTACTGCCACCAAATTGCGTTTTGCAGTATATTTATACGCATCTTCGGGGTTTGCTTGAATTGCCAAACAAGGCTCGGCTACTCCCGGAGAATAGGCTAAAGTTAAATCGTATTGTGTTGAGTGTGGTTTTGAGGCTATTACCTCTATTTTACCCGGGCGTCCGGCTTCGTGATATTCTAATGCTTTCGCTTTTAAATCATTCATTGTAAATGTATTTGAATAAGTTGATATACGGTAAATTTTTAATGGCTGCAAAAGTAAAAATATTCTTTGAATATACAATGTTACGATATAAAAACTCTGAAAATTTATTGATTAAAAAATGGATTGCTTCGTTCCTCGCAATGACGCTCTTTTGAGAGTTTGCACAAACCAACAAAAAAGCGTCATTGCGAACAAAGTGAAGCAATCCAGTTATTTTAAATAAGAAAAGCTACCCAAAACTGAGTAGCTTTTTCATTATAAATCACTTTCAAGGATTATTTTTTAGAATCCATGTGAGCAATAAGGTCAAGACATTTGTTTGAGTAACCCCACTCATTGTCGTACCAGCTAACTAATTTTACGAAATTTCCGTTAAGTGCAATACCAGCTCCTGCATCGAAAATTGAAGTGCGAGGGTCAGTTGTAAAGTCGGTTGAAACAACTGAATCTTCGGTATAACCAAGAATTCCTTTCATTTCGTTTTCAGAAGCAGCTTTTACAGCAGCTTTGATTTCATCATACGAAGCAGCTTTTTCCAAACGAACTGTTAAGTCCACAACTGAAACGTCAGCAGTTGGAACACGGAATGCCATACCTGTTAATTTACCATTCAATGCAGGAATTACTTGTCCCACAGCTTTAGCAGCACCTGTTGATGAAGGAATAATGTTGCCCAAAATAGAACGACCACCTCTCCAATCTTTTGCCGATGGAGCATCTACAGTTTTTTGAGTGTTGGTAGCAGCGTGAACGGTTGTCATTAAACCTTCTACGATACCGAATTTATCATTGATTACTTTTGCCAATGGAGCCAAACAGTTTGTAGTACATGAAGCGTTAGAAACAACGTCCATAGTGTTGTTGTATTTTTCTAAGTTCACACCGCACACGAACATAGGAGCGTCAGCCGATGGAGCCGAAATAACTACTTTTTTAGCACCACCTTTCAAGTGAGCGCCTGCTTTTTCAGTTGTAGTGAACACACCTGTTGATTCTACCACATAGTCGGCACCTGTTGCGCCCCAGCCAATGTTAGCAGGGTCTTTTTCTGCGAAGAATGCAACTTCTTTTCCGTTTACAAAAAGTTTTCCACCTTTGTTTTCAGCAGTTCCGTTGAAACGACCGTGAACGGTGTCGTATTTCAACATGTAAATTAAATAATCCAAATCTAAGAAAGGGTCATTTACTGCTACGATTTGCACATCGTTTCTTTCTTGTGCTGCACGGAATACCAAACGACCAATACGTCCGAAACCGTTGATACCAATTTTAATTGCCATAATGTTAAATATTTATAATTTTAAGTTTTTTAAATTTTGCGCCACAAATATAGAGAAATATTTTATTCGGCGTTCATTTTTTATAAAAAAACTTGCTTCTTTCTCCATCGTTTTGTTTGCGCAAATGTGCTTATGGCAAATAACAATGCTGTTACGTAGGTTAGATATTATTGATATTTAACTTCGTTGAGCTCGCAAGCTCGGTTGATATTCAGTTGATAAATGCTTCGCGATAAATACTTCATGATAAATGCCTGCGGCGATAAATTTTATCGTGCGTTAGCACATTTATCAGCGGAGCGTTTTATCTATGTTTATCTTTTTGTTCATTGTCTTATGTCTAAAAGTCTATTAGTCTCGTGTTTATAAGATTAGTACATCAAATTACACCCCCGCACATCCGCAGCATCAAACCGCCCTTCAACGGTAAAACTGCCGTTTTCATACACTCGCCCCACGTCTTTGGTTTCAATAAACGAACAGGAATATAAATTTGCCAAATCAATCACGTTGATGCCGCCCAATTTAGCGTAAGGCATATAGCTAAACGGGTCGTACATATCACGTATCAAAATTTTTTGCCACGGCGGACAACTAAAATTTCCGTGCGATTGCGAATAGGCTTGACTTAAAAGTTCTGCCATACCGTATTCGGAGTGAATGTGTTCCACGCCAAATGCTTGCGTAAGAATTTCGTGCATTTCGCTGCGCAACAGTTCTTTGCGTCTGCCTTTCATTCCGCCGGTTTCCATTACAATTATATCAACTCTTTTCGTCATTCCTGCGCAGGCAGGAATCTCTTCGCAAATGATATGAGATTCCTGCCTGCGCAGGAATGACGGGTGAGAGGAAGTGTTATACGAATATTGTTCGGCAAAATCAAGCAAGGCAAAACTTACGCCTATCAAAAATATTTTTTTACTTCGACTCCGCTCAGCCACCGGTAGAAACGCATTTCGGCGAATTGCCGCATCTAAATCGGCAAAATTGTGTAGGAAAAAACCACTTTCGTCATTGTTCGATTGAGCAATAAGTTCCGAAACCATATACACCAACGAAGAATGTTGTTGCTCCAAATAATTGGGCAACAATGCTAAAAACACATAATCTTTGGGACTTCCATAAAATTGCTCAAAACAACGCAAAAAACTTGTTTTGTACAACTGTACATTTTCCACATAATGCCTACTCGAAGTCATTCCGGTGGTCTTGGAACTTTCAAACAGTAGTTCCGGCTCATTGCAATGGCAACGCACTTCGTGGGATTTGAAGAACGAAATTGGCAAAAACGGAATTTGCAGATAATGATTTATCAATACCGGATTAACCGAAAGACTTTCAACAAACTGCCGATATACAGAGTTGTGCGTGTATTGAAATTGGAAAACTTCTAAACACAATGAGTTAAATTCATTGGTGTTGTGTGGTAAAAATAATTTCGATTCCAAATGTTCGTTTCGCATGAGCAAATTTTTTGTGAGCAACTTACGCAAAAATACGAAATATTTTACCCTATTGCTATATTTTCCTCATCAAAAACAGCATATTTCTCTACCGGTTTCAAAAAGCGTGAAGAAACAAAAAAGTTCCACGTCATAGTAACCGGAATTGCTAAAAGGCTCAATATAAATCCGTCTGTAATAGAAAGATAGCGTTTGTACAGCGCGATAGCACCCAAGTTAATAAGCAAACTGATGCCGTAAATTGCATAATAAATCAAAAGATTGCGTTGTGATTTGCCCGATTTGAACACCAAACGACTATTCAAATAATACGATTGCAAAATAGAAAAAAGAGTACTTATGGTATTTGCTACATACACCCAATTTTCAAACTCTTGCAAATCAGTAAAAATACGAGGCAAAATTCTTGTTAAAAAATATATTTGACAAATTCCCACACACATAATTACCACACCCACAAACGAAAATCCTATAAATCGTTTTACAAGCGGATGTTTAAGCAAAAAAGGCGGAATTAACCGGAGAATAATGCTGCGTATGTGTAGAAGCAGGGTTTTAAAGAATGAAATAATCGCAGACATTATAATAGTATATGAAAACGCAAAGTAACGCAAAAATTTTATACTTTTGCAAAAATTTTTTCACAATGACCAACGACGAACTTCGTTTATTGATAGAACAACAGATTTCCGACAGTGATTTGCGTACGATTGCTTATAAAATACTCGCCGGCGAACGCATAAGCGATGCTGATTGTCTACTCCTCTACGAAAAAGCCGAACTCGGATTTTTAGGAATGTTAGCCGACTACGTTCGCACGCAAAAAACCGGCGATGTAGTATATTTCAACAAAAATATTCACATAGAGCCAAGTAACATCTGTATTCATAATTGTAAATTCTGTTCATATTCCAAACCACAAGGCGACCCCGAATGTTGGGAATTGAGCATTGATGAAATGCTCGAAAAAATTACCGAAACCGATGAATACGAAATTACCGAAGTGCACATAGTAGGCAGCGTGCACCCCGAACGAGGTGTTGATTTTTATTGCGAACTGTTGAGCGAAATCAAAAAACTCCGTCCCGAAATTCAAATAAAAGCATTTACGGCAGTGGAAATTGATTATATGGCGCAAAAAGCGAATATTTCCTTTGCCGAAGTATTTGAAAAACTGAAAACAGCAGGTTTAGACACCATGCCCGGCGGCGGTGCCGAAATTTTGGACGATACGTTACGGCAAAAAATTTGCGCATCAAAATCCAATTCCGCCACATGGTTAGCCATACATCAAGCTGCCCACGAAAGCGGCATTCCCACCAATGCAACTATGCTCTACGGACACGTTGAAACATTTGCACAACGTGTGGTACACATGAGCAAATTACGTGATTTACAAGATAAAACACGTGGTTTCAACGCTTTTATTCCGCTCAAATATCGAAAAGAAAATAACGATTTGGCTCTCGAAACCGAATTGCCATGGACGGAAGATTTACGCAATTTCGCCATTGCCCGCCTGTATTTTGATAATATTGACCACATAAAAGCCTATTGGGTAATGCTTGGCAAAGAATTGGCACAAATTTCGCTCGATTTTGGCGTAAACGATTTTGACGGAACCATAAACGACAGCACAAAAATTTACTCAATGGCAGGTGCCGAAGAAACCAAACCAACACTTACCGAACGCGAAATGATTGACCTCATTAACAACGCTGGGCGCGATGCCGTTGAGCGAGATTCTTTATATGAACCTATAAAGATACATGCCTACGGCGATAAAAATAGATAAAACGCTACGCTGATAAATGCCTACGGCGAAAAATTTATCGCAAAGCATTTATCAAAAAACAAATAACCAAATAACCAAATAACCAAATAATCAAATCAACAAATAATCAAACATAATGCCCCAAAAACTCCCCGAACTTCGCCAATTTGTGTTTCACACAGTATTTAGCAAATGCTTTGCCGGTTTTATTGTGCTTGGCTTACTGCTTTTTTTATTCATGGACACTACCGATATAACATTCTTTGTCAACGACTTTGTAGCATCGGCGCATTTAGATAGTTTTATGAAATTCTATACCGACCTTGGCTTAGGTTGGGTTTTTGTGGCACTTGCCGTAGTGTTGTTGTTGTTTTCGTTTCGTCATGCGGCAATGACATGCGTATGTGGAATTATTATGGGTATAGTTATCACGGTTTTAAAACGCTATATTTTTTTCGACGAAATGCGCCCTACGGTAGAATTTGGTTTGCAACAATTTAGCCACATTATGCACAATTACAGTTATTTAGAAAAATATTCTTTCCCGTCGGGACACACCATGACGGCTTTTGCCGTGGCGGCACTTATGAGTTATTTTGTGAAAAACAAATATGCACAAATAGGATTTTTTGCCTACGCTGTTCTTATAGCATTTTCACGAGTGTATTTGTTGGAACATTTTTATCGCGATGTGTTTTGGGGGGCACTCATTGCTTATTGTATTGTTGCACTTGTTTTGAGTGCGTATTCAATTTTTGAGAAAATTCCCAATCGGGGAGTTTTTCAATGTGCCAATAAGTCAATATGCCAATAAGACAATTAAAGAATATGCCACATTGCCAATAAAATAATTTCATACATCAGTCAATTGGCATATTGGCACATTAAAAAAATTGGCACATTACCCCCTAATCTTCTTCTCCCACCGCCAAGCCGATTGCAGCACTTCGATAAACGGTGTTTGCGCTTTCCAACCCAGCACTTCGTTGACTTTTGTAGTATCAGCCCACACTTTTTCTATATCGCCGGAGCGACGACCTACAATTTTATACGGCACATTTACGCCGTTTGCCTTCATAAATTCATTCAAAATTTCCAATACCGAAACACCGTTTCCGGTGCCAACGTTGAACACTTCGCAATTGCCGTTTTGAGCAATGTTTATCATACGTTTGAGAGCACATACGTGGGCTTTTGCCAAATCCACCACATAAATATAATCACGAATGCACGAACCGTCGGGTGTGTTGTAATCGTCGCCAAAAACGCTTAATTCTTTGCGCAAACCAACTGCCGTTTGCGTAACGAAAGGCAATAAATTATTGGGTATGCCTTTGGGCAATTCGCCAATAAGCGCGCTTGGGTGTGCGCCTATGGGGTTGAAATAACGCAGCAAATTTGCCGAAAATGATTTGTAAGAAATAATCGCATCACGAATAATGTCTTCGCACATCGCCTTAGTGTTTCCATAAGGTGATTCGGCTTTTTTCAGAGGCGAAAGTTCGGTTACGGGTAGCACATCGGGCTGTCCATACACAGTGCACGACGACGAAAATACCAAATGTTCCGTACCACAGGTTTTCATTACTTCGAGCAATGAAATCATGCCGCCAACATTATTTTTATAATAATTCAACGAATTTTCAACCGATTCGCCCACGGCTTTATATGCCGCAAAATGAATAACAGCATCAATTTTTCCGTGCGTTTCGAAACAATTACGTAATGCTTCGGTATTGCACACATCACAATTTTCAAATGCCGGTTTTTTGCCGGTAATTGCCTCTATTCTATCAAGTACTGAAATTTCGGAATTTGACAAATTGTCAACAATTACTACATCAAAACCTTCGTTTTGTAATTCCACCACAGTGTGCGAACCAATGTAACCGAGTCCGCCGGTAACTAATATTTTCATATTTTTTTGATTTATCAATTAATCATTTTTTCCATTCAAATGAACTAATAAGTTCTATAATATCGTCGCGCACAAATTGTATTGACGGACGTAGCGAGTCTTTATTGGGCGGCACATTAAAATACAATGCACCCCGCACAAAATGTTCCACACTATCGGTTATATAAAATTGCATGATTGATGCCGCATCGCCTTTGATGTCGAACAACAATCCGTGCACTTGTTTGTCGGGGTAATGAAATTCCTGTGTTTTTATGGCTTCGGCTTTGGCATCGTGTTTGAACACCAGAAAATGCGCATCGTCCACAAATCGGTCGAGGTCGTGTTTTACGTTTTTGTAGCTTATGTGTATAGTGGCTTTTTGCGAAGGAAATTGCACATTGAGCCAATATTTTTCCCTGTTGTGAGCAGTGTCTAACTGAATGGTTGAATAGGTAGGAAAATCGAACGAATACGGGTAATTTCCACTAAAACGCTGATATGTTTTTTCGGGAAAATCTATACGGAAGTAGCCTCGTTGTTTAGGGGTTTTTATTTTACGCTCTTCGCAGGAGGAAAAAACGAGGAGACAAGTGAACAAAGGGACGAAGATACGAGTTGACAAGTTGACAAGTTGACGAGAGAACGAGTTGACAAGTTGACAAGTTGACAAGTTGACGAGGGGGTTGGTATATTTTTTTAGTGTAGTCATAGATAAGCGCAAAGGTATATTTTTTCTTTACTCGAACAAATATTTAGTGCAAATATTCCATTTCTTGAAGAAATGGAATATTTTAAAAAATCACTAATCACTAACCATTAACCACTAAATTTACCCTCTTAAATTCCGAACAAAGCACAGCCGTAGCCACCGCCACATTGAGCGATTCGGAGGTTTCGCCGCTTTGTTTGAACGTTGGAATGTGTAATCTGTGTTGTATGCACTTTTTTATTTCGGCTGACAAACCATTGCCTTCGTTGCCCATAACGAGTATGCTGTCGGCAGGTAAAATGGCGGTGTACACATTTTCGCCTTGTAAATCGGCGGCAAAAATATCGGTGTGCGTGCAGGCTGCAAAAAAGTCTTGTAAATTGCCATGTAACACCGGTACCCGAAAAATTGCACCCATTGATGCCTGCACTACTTTTGGATTATAAATTTCCACACAATCGGGCGAACACAGCACTTGCGACACGCCAAACCAATCGGCTATACGCAGAATTGTTCCCATATTTCCCGGGTCTTGTATGCCGTCCAAAGCAAGAATTAATCCGCGTGAAGAAAATTGTATTTCATTGCTTGGCTTTTCCACCAAAGCCCATACTTGTTGCGGATTTTGCAAGGTGGAAATTGCTTGTATTTCGGCTTCGGTGGCTGAAAAAATTTCTGAACAATCAGGCAATTCTTTATGATTTTCGAGCCATTCTTCGGTAGCTACCAAAGTATCTATATGCAATGATGTAGCAAGCAATTCTTCCACCATTTTAGTGCCTTCTACAATAAATTTCGCTTCTGTTTCACGTGTTTTTTTTGCGTGAAACGTGCGGTAGTGTTTTATTTTGTTTTTGCTTAGCATGATAAAAATAAATAATTTATTTGCTATTGTTTTTATCAATTAAACTTTGCAAAGTATTTATCAATTTCAGGGCGTAATTCTACACCTGCTTGTTCAAAACAATCAAGCAATTCATTATAAGCACCTTCGCCACCGAGAAAATCCCAAAACTTTTCGGCTACCATTAATTCTTCCTGCAAATCAAGCATTCCGGCAAGTGTCCAAAATTGATATGGCTGTGGTTCGTATGGATTGTATGGAATTGCTATCAGAGTATGCACTTTTGCATTTTTGTCTGCCGTGTATGCAATACCTGCCCATTCGAGTAAAGTTTGTTTGTATTTTTGAAAGTCGCCTTTATTTGGTTTCGCTGTTTTTAAATCAAAAAAATATTGTTCGCCTGATTGCGTTTCAACAAACAAATCCACTTTTGCCGGTTTTAATTTATTTATATCGCCCGACAAAGATTGTTTCAAAAGTTCTAATTCCTCAATTTTATTTGGTTTTGCATTAATTGTCAAATCGTTAATAATGGTTTGAACGCTTTGTTGGCAATTGCTAAAAATAGAATTTCCAACAACAAATTGTGTTTCAACTCTTGCAAATCTCGTTTTAGACAAAGCCGCCGCAACAGGCTCGAAAATCGAAGTGCCAAATGTTGTCAGCAACGATTGCATAAACGAATACAATGCTAATCTGTCTTTTCCTAACAATCGGAAATGAAAAGGCATATAATTGTTTTCAGGTTTGTAATTCTGAAATTTATTTCGCAAACAAGTGGTTATTACTTGTTGGATTTGGGATTTTTGGGTATTAGTTAGTGGCATACTATAATTTATAATATTATTGGTATCTCATTTATCAATTTTTCTGTTTTAGGGTTTGAATAAAAACCTCTTCTCTCAAATAAATATTTTTTTGAATTCAATAAATTTACTACTTCTATAAGTAATGTATTTGCATTATTCTCATTACTTAAAAAGTTAATTTTATCATCAATGTTGTTACATTCTTTTTGATTTGATAAAATAATATCACAAGCCATTAAAATATGCATATCCATAGTTTTGGATTTCATAATAATATTTCCATTGATTAACAAATGATTAAACCAATACCAAAGAACACCACAATAATAATACTGATTTGCTTCGTGATTTGAATTATTAAAAATTTTCCCTTCCTTTTGAAATTTGTCAATAACAGATTTCGCATTACTTTTCATTTCGTGTGGCTTTTTCAAAAAAACTGAAATAAAAACTCTTGCCAAAGTTTCAATATTGATTTTACTGTATGGTGGTGTAATATTAGAATGTTGCCCTCTTAATCTCTCAAAATACAAATTAAAATTTCTCTCTTCTTTACCAGAGAAATAAATCTCTATTTTTTCATTAAATTCATTTAAAGACTGTAAATCATTTGATATTGAATTTTGATTATTCGCTGCATAAATAATCATTTTCTTTAAATCATTATCATCTGTGGAAATAACTTTTGCAACAATTTCAACATCATCAATATTATCTGACTTTTCTTTATATTTTTGATACAAGATGTTTGTCGTTTGACAACCATTAATAATTCTTGGAAATGTAAGAGTATATGTATCTCTTAACGTTGGGTGTCGCTCTATTTTATCGCAAATAATTGACAACCCATTGTTTAAAAATGGAAAATAGTGTCGATTATGTTCGACATCAAGGGTTTTCTTAATATCTAAGTTTACAGATGTATTCCCGATAAAATTTCTCACATTTTCAACAAATAATCGCTCCTTCAAATTTTCGTCGGAAGTAAGAATTAATTTTTTCAGTTCAGAAAATTTAATCGTTGTCAACAAACTCATTTCTACATTATCTACTGCTGAAAGTTGGGTGTTTGTATCAAATTTTAATCTAACATTATGAAATTTTGAAATCTTATCATATTCATTTTTTATTTCATCTTTTTGCAAAACAACAAATTTATCTAATATACATTTGTTCTCAATATCATTTCTTGAAGTGATTTTATTCCTTTCAGAATTAATCATATCATCTGTTATCGTATGTGCAGTTCTTGCCGAAAGAAAAAATAACGAAATATGAGGTGTTTCCTCCAATCTATCTATAAAATTACCTGTATCATCAAGCAATTTTTTATATATGGTTGAATATGGTTCAATCTCTCTTTCTTCTGCTAAGAATTTTACTACTTCATCCGTAAATGCACTGAATTTTTGTTCATCAAAACTTTTTCCAGTAGTAGCTTGAATAAAGCCAATTTTAATCTTTATCGACTCTGTTGGTCCGAAGTTGCCCAAATCGGCTTCTTCTGCAACTAATCTATTATTAACTATAATGACAATTCCATCAATACCTTGTGCTTTGTTAGTAGATACTGATTTTACATTGTCAAGTTCTTCTTCTAATAAATTAGAAGCAATTACATAATTAGCGAAATCTTCAAAAATATCTGCATCATTATTTTCAGTTCTAACAATATCAAATTTTTTTGCAAATTCATTGATTTTTGCATTTAGTCCAATATCAAATTTTTGTGCCATAATCTATTTATTTTTAAAATGAAACACCACTTCCGAATAAGCCGCCTTATCTTTTTCCGTTCTATTCAACACCGGTCGTTTGAATTGATTTACAATCCTCATTCCCGCATTTTCGGCAATGGTTGGGTACATATTGTATTTATCGTTTGCCACAAGGAAAATATCGTAATCGTCTGCTAAAAAGCGTTTGCAGTTGTTTAGCACATCGGAAATTCCTTGAATGTAACTTTGTTTTGCTGCGTTGCCTTGTCCTTTAAAAAGCGGTCCGATTTCCAATTCGTCTTTGCGGTCGAAACCGAATAAATCGTAGGCATAAGCATGTTGCTCGTGGTAGTCAATCAAACCAACATACGGCGGCGAAGAAAAAATCCCTTTGATTTTTTGATTTTCTAACTGCTTGCCAAATTCTGCGCTGCGTTTTTTAACTTCCTCAAAAATATCAATATTTCTGCTATCGCCTGTCAAACACAGTTGAAAGGTATTTGTACGCAATTTATCGAACTGCAAAAGTCGGCTAACCGTATCTTTTGAGTAGGTTTTCCACCATTTCATAATTGAAAATAGCGGTTTGCACATTTTTCCGTGTTTTTTGCAATAATACGTTGCCGTTACAGGCTCTAAAAGTGTAGCCAAATCAGCGTGTGTAGTGGCACGACAACTGCGGATTGTACGGCTTAAAATTATGCTGACAATCTTTTTAGTATTGATATTTTGTATTTCTTTTATTCGTTCAAAAACAAAATCAATTTCATTACGAATATGCGCAGAAAACCATTTATCAAGGAACGTTTCGTTTCGGTTTTGTCGTAATTGTATGTTGTATTCTTTTACAAGTCGTTCATAAATCGGCAAAAATTGCTTTTCTTTTTCCTCGCCGTATTGTTTTTCGTCAATTTCGCCATTTCGCAAACGATATTTATAATCGGGAACAGGGAAATATTGATTGTTAAATACATACAATTCTTGCAACAATTTTTCTTCAAACTCCACAGCATGAGAGTTTTTGATAAAATTTTCCAACGCTTTGGTTATTCTATCAATTTCCTTTTTCAAATCGGCAATATCATATCTCGCCACTTTGCTATTGGCAATCAGCGTATTAAACACCGAAACGTCAACACCAATAGCATGTATTCCAAGTTCGGAAGATTGCACCATTGTTGTACCGCTACCCGAAAAAGGGTCTAAAACAATATCACCTTTTGCAAAATACGTTTCGGTTTTGAATTTATCGGTATGATTGTCTAAAAAATATTCGACCAACTGCGGAATAAATTTACCTTTGTATGGGTGCAAACGATGAACGTGTTTTGTGGTTTCAGCCTCTTTGTACTGTTCAAACGACAACGCCCAATTCAAATCTTCGCCCAATTTATCTTTAAAATAATTTTCCCTTGAACTCAGTTGTTTTGTATAATACGTTTGCAATTCTTCTTGCACAACCTGCGTACTTCCATTTTCGCCGATTTTTTGTATCAAGCCGTATTGTACTAAATAGGCTATGTTCGAGGTGGTTACATTTTTTCCTGTGTAACTACTTGCCCATTTACTTGCTTCCGGAATACTAAATAATCGCATAATGTTTATTGTTTCTAAAATTTAGAAACAACAAAAATACAAAAAAATCGGAGTTTGTCAAATTGCAAAATCATTTATTGTAAATTGACTAATCAATTCGTTGGCTTCGGTGCCCTTTTAGCCCGCCGTTTTTCAACAATTTTGTTTCGCAATTTTTGCGGCAAATAATCAACCAAACCACTGCGGGGAGCGTGAAAATTAATATCGGCTTTGTAACGCCATTTTCCTTTTTCAAATTTGTAGCCGTCAATCGAAAAATCGGGTCCGTAAAATTCGGGAATGTTCGTGTAGCGGTAATCGGACGGCGCAAGGTGGTCGAGCACTATCATTTTTTTGCTTTTATCGTACCTCAGCATCATGGTGTGTTTCGATGAATATTCATAAATCAACCGCCGCTGCGAACTTTTGCCTTTGAGTTCCAAAATGGGCACACCGAAAATTGGGTTATCGCCCACAAATTTAAGCGTTTCAATAATTTTTTTCTGTGTAAATGTGGTATTTGGCGACCAGCCTAAAAGTGTGTAAATATCGTTCCCATTGAGTTTTACCTGCACTATATCGTAGTAGGTTGCACCCACCCATTGCGCTGGTTTTAACTCTTGTGTTTGCGGATTTTTTATATTGCGTGAATTGTCGAAAAGTTGAAACACTTTTACCGTATTGTTGTCTTTGTTGTATTTTTGCAAAAATCCGTAATTGGTGTATTTTCCGTTGGAATGAATTACGTTCCATGTGAAAATACGAAAACTTTTGTCGGGGGCATACACATTGCCTATGGGCAAATCAGCAAAGGCGTAGTGAAACGATGCAGGGATTTTTAAAATACTGTCCAACATAGTAATAATGCGATTGTTGTTTTTGGCATTTTGCTCGTCTTCGGCAAAACGGTTTACTTCGTTGAACAATGCCGTAAGTTTATATTCTTCGTCGGAAAAATTTCCGGAGGTTTGCGAAAATCCAACAGAGATTTTCAGAAAAAAAATCAGAAAAAAAATAGAAATATGTTTACTCATTTGTTCGTGCATTAAGAGACGTAGCGCGCTACGTCTCTACATTTAGTTCGTTATAACTATTGTAAACGTTTGAAATTCATTTTTGTTGTGTGCCGTTACAATATATACTCCTTTCGGCAAATTCCCTGTTGCAAATCGTGCTGCACCTTGTGCAAAATCATGAAAACGTTCCTCTACAATTACGCCCGAAATGGCACTTATACGCAAATATGCTTGCGTTTGTGTATTGGTGTGCAATTCTATATAATCTTGATTTTGACGGAGTTGTATCCAATCCATACGTTCTATATTTTTAATTGCATTGCAACTGTCGCAAGGGCAGGTATCGCATGGTACAACTTTTGTAGTTGTGTCGGTTACATAGCGTTGGTGCAATAATGATGCTGTGTTGAGAATTTCGTTAAACGTTTTGCCTGCAATAATTGCGTAGCGCACGGTGTCGATTTGTTGCGGTTCCATACTGCCTATCATGCACCACGAACTTGTGTTCACGTTGCCATCGCTTTCGTCGTCGAAACCTATGCCGGCAGTGGTTTTTGTTGAAGTAAGTAATTTCCAAATTCCTTGAGAACTTAATGAGTCTTGCGAGGGAATTTCGGGGATTTTAAGCGAAGTGGTGTCGTAAGCAAACAGGCCCGATTCATGATAATGCAACGGCATAACGCCAACCAAAAATCCGCCTTCGTCAACGCCTGAAATTACGGCGCATTGCAGGCTATCAATGTAGCGCACCATGTTGTAACGCTGAAATCCTATAATCCAATCGGCAAACACGCCGGCGCGGATATTTTTACGCAAAATGTTACTCGTGTTGGTAATTCGGTATTCATGAATAAGCGCATCAACACCATTCCAACCGTAAATATATTGGTCTATATCAAGCCCCAATTGGGCGGCTTTATATTTACTTTCTACGAGTAAATGTACGCTGTCGGACTTGAGAATTCGCGGATTTTGAATAGTTGTGTAATCGTAATTGTAACGAACCGGCGCTGCCGTAGTGCTATCGTTAAGCGCAAGCAACAAACCTGCATCGTAAATCATATTTGTTTGTTCTTTGTAGCGCAATCCATTACCGCTGGGCTTAAGCACATTGTATACACCTATTGTGCCATTGGCGGTGGCGGTAGCCTTAAAATTGCCAAATTCAAAATCATAATTCAAAGGATTGAACCACAGTGTAATATACTCAAAATCGCTGTACAATTTGCTCGAAATACCCAGTTTAAAATGATAGCCGCTTCCGGTACTAAATGTTTGATTTATTCGGAACCGGAAGGTGCATTTTTTTGTTTCCAATGTTTCCAATGTTTCTATGGTAACAGTGTTGAGTCCTAAAAAATAAGAGCCGCCATTCAAAGTAAGAGTTACTGCATTGGGCAATGCCGCCAAATAATTGGTACAAAATAAATCTACTTCGAGTGTATCGCCACGTTCAAATGTGTATTTATAAGCATTGACATTACGCATGGCGAATGAATCTATGCGAATGGAAGGTTTCGAAGTGTTGGTAAGCGCATTCAAGGCATTGACACGTCCGTTGCCAAGTTGGTCTCTGTAATTGGCATTGGTGCCTATGTGGTAAATGTCGTCGGCATTCACGCGCAACTGTTCGCCTACTTGCATGGCAGTGTAGTGTGGGAATTTCGCTTGTATCAGTCCTGCAACTCCCGAAACTATTGGTGCCGCATACGATGTGCCGCCTCCAGGGTTGCCATATCTATTGCCAACTCTTGTAGATACATATCCGGTAGTTGGCGAACTCACATCGACAAAATAATTGTAGTTGGAGCTTGGCCATTTCAAGTCGCCTTGCACCGAACCGGCTACACTCAATGCAAACGGATACGATGCCGGATAAAACACACCATTGTTACCGCTATTGCCGGCAGCTGCCACCACAAGCGCATTGCAATTGAAGGTAACAAATTGTACTACTTCCCTGGCAAACTCAGAATAATTGCCGGCACCGCCCCACGAGCAATTGATTACCTTACACCCTTGCAAGGCTGCATACATAACCCCTTCATACGAACGCACCAAATTCCCTGCTTTGTCGGCTATTTTTACGGGTAAATAGCGGCAACGAAATCCTGTGCCGGCTATTCCTTTTTCATTATTCACTTCGGCAGATGCCAATCCTGTTACGTAGGTTCCATGTTCTATGCCGTCGGGACGGGGGTCGTTGTCGTCCATACCAAAATCCCAACCATAGAAATTATCTACATAGCCATCGCCGTCGTCGTCTATTCCATTGATAGGGTCAGCGGTATTGACGGCTATTTGTTTGATTAAATCTTCATGTTCTATTTCCGTGCCCGAATCCACAATTCCTATCACCACGTCGGGGCTACCTTGCCCGTCCGGCACGTCCCACGCTTCGAATAATTGTATGGTTTCCATAAACCATTGCGAATTTGCAGTTACATACGTATCGTTGGGAACAAATGCTAAAAATTCATCGACATACAAAGGTTCGGCATATTCTATAAACGATAAGCGGCGCAAAAGCGAAATCATGCGTGTAAGGCTTATTTTCTGCGGGTCGTAGGTCAATCTGTACACACGGGTTAAATCTACGCAATTATGGCAATCCGCACCGGGCTTTTTCACCTGCGGAAACATTATTTCACTGCGAGCGTTTGTTGCAAGAAGCAATTCTGAAAATTGTATTTGTTCATTGTCCTGCACTATGGGTACCGATTTAAGCGAAGGCTGCGCTTTTATTTTGTACACCACTTGCCCCGATTGGGCTTTATGTCCGTTAAAATATTCAAATTGCTGGGCGCAAAGAGTATGTGCGCCGACAACAATTCCTAAGAATAGCGTAAAAAATGATTTCATTGGTTTGGTTTTAATTGTTTAGGGTATGCAAACATACAAAATTTTTGTCTTGAACAACGTTTTTTTCAAGATTAACTTTGCTTTACTACGGTTTTCAAGATTACCAAAATAAAAACCTGTCAGGTTTTGAAAACCTAACAGGTTTAAATCCTGTAAATCCTGACGACTATTTCTTCACTCGTGTCTCGCTTGTACCGTTGTCGTACATAATTATATATATGCCTTGTGCCGGTTCTTGTGATAATTTTTGACCGAGGAGGGTGAAGTAGCCTACAATGCGCGGTAGAGACGCGGCGCGCCACGTCTCTTCAATACCCACACCTGCACCTTTGGTTGTAAATGTGCCAGTTTTTGTTTCGAGCAGCGCATTGTTTTTACCAAAAATTTCCATTGTGTAATAATAGGTGGTATTTTCGGTAAGATTGGTTAGGCGCACGCCGAATACTTCGTCGGATTTGAGTGCATCGGGCGTGTAAACAAGAGTTATAAGCCGTCCGTTGGCATCAAATTCGAGTGTACATATAAGTGTGCCGTTGCTATCGGTAACAAGTAACTTGTAACCCGTAGCTTCGCTCAAATCATTCCACACCACACGTGCGCTTTGTGCGTCGGGCACTACAATTATGCCTTCGCCGGCGGGAATTTCTATACCGGAAATATCGGTTTTGCGTTCACTGAATACGGCTATCAAATTCCTGTTTTTCGACGCGGTAAACGAATGTAAGCCTCCTATGGAAACCACCTCACCGTCCTCAATCCAATTGA
>Ga0209737_10000889_pt1 | contig 22761 bp, 20 predicted proteins | sample TergutCu122P3_FD_187284 | JGI IMG/M metagenome (GOLD analysis project Ga0209737, IMG submission 187284) | Cubitermes ugandensis P3 segment gut microbial communities from Kakamega Forest, Kenya - Cu122 P3 (SPAdes) (version 2) | ecosystem: Host-associated > Arthropoda: Insects > Digestive system...
GTTTAATGGAAGATGCATCTCCTAGTACGAGTGCTTTAACGCTTTACTACTACAATGGTGAAAAAGTGTATTATTCACATATATTTGATAGCGGTGCAACACAAAGCATTTTGGACGAGTTGTATAAGGTCAAAACTTTTGAAGCTAAGCGTTGGTCTTTGGATGATATAACTCTGCCGATATATGGTTTTCATATTTGTACAGCAGATGGTTTAGGGATATTTGTTGCTTGGTCAAATAATTATTGGATTTCACATGATGGAACGGTTTACACTTTCAATTTTAACTTCGAAAAACTTGGGGAGGATTACTTATCGATAAATAGATACGAAACTTCTTTTACTGCTTTCCCCTGTGCACGTTTTCTCACACAAGACAAAAATGGATGGAACGCAACATTGTTAGCACCTGCCGAAAAATTAGATGCCCCTAAAGGTATCACAATGACCTTGAATTCGTGGAACAACAAGGTTGTATCTGTAACTATTGCAAATAATCATTTGTACACAACCTGGAGCTATGGGGAAGGTTACAGCCTTCAAGTGTTACTTGATGGGGTATGGCATGAAATTCCCACAATCCCAGGACATTGGGGCTTTCAGGCCATTGCGCGTATTCTTCGAGGTGGTACGGAACAGGCAAAAACATATAATCTTACCATGTATGGCGAATTACCTACAGGAACATATCGCCTTGTAGTGTATGGCCTCTCAGTTGAAAACACTATACCATAACAATTATCACCAATAGGATACTAGACATTAGGCTTTATTATTTGTCGATTTTAAAACTGCATATACACTATCCGACTGATACAGAAAATGTACACTTAAAACACAAATATTGCAATAATCAGCTAACAAAATATGCGACCTGACGCTAAACACTAATAACGCCTAAGGTCTACTATAATAATTGTTATATGAATGGGGGTTTGCCATTTTGTATGTATTCAGCTCATGAGACTTTATTGATTTCTTGACGAGTACAGATGCATAAATGTGTGTAAACAATCATGCTTGTCAAATAAAAACGACATAAAAAGTTAAATCTTAACGAAAAGCGAGGCAGCTAAAGACATGTTTTTGCTAAGAGCTGAATACATACGACTTGAGTAACTTTAAGGCTATACAAGGGAGGTTCGTCTAAAAATCAACGAAATAACGAAATTTATAGTGAACCGTTACAAATAATAGGAGCAAAAAATTTACTATTAAGTAATAGTAGTTGCATTCGATGATTACAAAGGTTAAGACCATGTTTGGTACTCATCATAGAAAGTTGTTGTTTATTATTTTTTTGTTTGTAGGGGTGTTATTGTTGGTTTCTTTATTTTCTTACACATTAATGGCAGGTACTGAAACTCCTTTGGAGAATGTGGTACATGTTAATTCTGAAAGTGGACTAAAAAATGCTGTTGACAACGCAGGATTTGGTGTGCCGGTTGTTATTGTGTTAGATAGTGATATTGCTCTCACATGGGGTGCACTCGGTATTCCAGCTGGAAAAGACATCGCTCTGTCAAGCAATAATAAGGAAAATGGCTTTTATCAGTTAATTGGTGCAATGAAAGGCAGGTATGATGCTACTATTCTTGTTGAGAGTGGTGGGGTGTTACGTCTTGATGGCATTATTGTGACTCATGCAGATGGTGTTAGTGGTACTGGCATAGGTGTTTATGAGGGGGGTACACTGATAATGTACGCTGGTAAAATTTCTGGGAACTATAATCCTGAGCGTTATCTTGGACATGGCAGTTATATGGGAGGTAGTGGTGGTGTAGATAATAGGGGTGTTTTTGAGATGTTTGGTGGCGAAATCGCAGGTAACACAGGTAAAATTGGTGGTGGCGTAAGCAACAGGGGTAAGTTTACTATGTATGATGGCACAATTTCCAATAACAACGCCGAAAGTGGTAGTTATTCTGCTATGGCAGGGGGAAGTGGTTATGGTGGCGGCGTAGACAATAATGGTAATTTCACTATGTATGATGGCACAATTTCCAATAACAACGCCGGCTATAGCGGTGGTGGCATAGCTAGTGGTGGCGATTTTACTATGCATAACGGCAAAATTATACACAACAAAGCTCGCTATGGAGGGGGTGTGTATAGCAGCACTTTTGAGATGTTTGGCGGCGAAATTACAAAAAACACAGTAGTCGCAGATGGTGGTGGCATATACAACTGTGACCATTTTACTATGCATGATGGCAAAATCTCAGATAACAAAGCCGGTGGTCATGGTGGGGGCATATACAACTCGGAATATCACTCGATTACTTGTAATATACTTAGCGGAGAAGTTGCTGACAACACAGCCTCAGAAGGCAATAATATATACCCCATAGAAAATGATACAATAAAAGCTAATGCTGAGTTGCCTATTGCAGTTATTTGTGTAAGCGTAATAGTTATAGTAGCTATCGCTGTTGGAGGATTACTTTTATATTATAAACAGAAAAATCGGCCACACCAAATACACTTTTAAAATGGTATGTATTCAGCTCACGTGTTTTTATGGCCTTTTTATCGAGCACAGTGCATAAATATGCATAAACAAACACACCTACAGAATAAAAACAACATGAAAAACTAAACCCTGACAAAAAATGAACTATCTAAAGACATATTTTCGTTGAGAGCTGAATACATACGCCATTTTTAAACCTAAAAACAATCTTCTTTCAACAGACAATAGTATATAAACGGTAATTTAATAGAGTTGGCAAATTTTGTTTAGCCATAATCTGGTTGTGTGTAAGGTTTCCCTTACGTTACTTAACAACCATGTTTTCTAGTTTATTTTGCATTAAATACTAGTAGATTAAATCAGTGTTTGTTGGCGTCTAAAACAATGTAAAGAACGTTGTTTCCCCGCAATAGTACGTTACCGTAATTTGTGAGAGCTTGTTCATCCTTAAACTCTGTTGCGCCTTCAAGAAGAATGTTCATGTGACCATCACATTTGATCATTTTCCCTTTATAATCACAGCCGTTTTTTAGAACAACTTCAATGTTTCCATGCAACTGTTTTATTAGTACATTCAACGGTTTTTTACTTGGTTCCATCATAGCTACCGTGTTCCTTTGAACATTAGATATACCCAAAAACGTCATACCAAATATAAAAGCCTTATGAAAAATATCTACCAAAGCTAATAAAAATTAACCTTATACCCAAACACACAACAACCAAAAAGGGAGGGTTAAAAATTTTTGCAGCAAGTTTCTATGGTTACCCGATGAGTTTTTTTAATCTTGGTATTTTCTTAAGTAAAATAACGATGATAAGGCTAAGCACTAACGTTAGAGTTGCCAAGAGGGGTGCACCAATTATAGCATCAACATTACGTCCATGTAAGGTAAACCCAAAGAAGCCATTTTTAATTAAAGAAAGCGCTATCATGTGGAATAAATAAATGGCTAAACTATTTTCGCTAATAACATGTAATATCCGTTGTTTCCATGAAGGCTTCTCTGCTTGGAGTGCATTTTGAGGCTTAGCATAACTGTTTAACAACATAAATAATGATGCAGCTGCTAAAATTATTGTTGGACTATTACTTTCTTGGAAAAAATATATTGCACCACTGTTAAAGTTAGCTGTGAAAAATGTTGCAATAGCTGTTAAGGCAAGACCTAAACCCGCAAGTGTGACAAGTGTTCGACGTCGAACATGCACCTTAACCAGATATGCCCCCATTACAAAATAACCAACACTTAAGGGGATAAGAAAAACATTACCATCTAGCGCATATTGTCCATTACTTACAAATCTTATTAACGCCATTGAGGTGATACCTGTAAACCATAAAGCTATGAAATATTTGAAGTGCTTATCTGTAAAATTGGCAACCATGACCCGTAACATTGGCGTTATAAGATAGAGACCAATTAACATGTAGAGATACCAAAACGTGACATATGGCCCTGAAAGAATCCCCTTTATAAGGAACTCTTGAGTAACAGCCTGTTTTTCAATATAAATAGTCCAAAGAAAATAGATAACACCCCAAAACAGAAAAGGTAAACCCACCCGACTAAACCGTTTCTTAAAAAACACCCCTAACTCTTCATCCTTCTTAGATGGTGCAAGCAACAACGCCCCCGTTAACATGATAAATAAAGGCACACCCATCCTGCTGAAACATAAATAAATATTAACCATCCACCCCCGATAAACCGTTAAACTATTATGAATAAGTACATCATTAGAAGCGTAAACTACAGCATGCAACAAAAGTACTGCACATATCGCAACTGTACGAATCAAATCCACAGATACAGCCGTAGATACACTTTCCCTAACGTTCACTAAACATCTACCCAACATAGGTTACAAAAAATGATAAACTTATATCTTACGGAAAAACCCAAAACACACATAAACTAATCCACAAAACTAAACAAAAAACCGCAACAACACCAAACCCTAGTCAGCAATCAATCAGAAAGATATCAAAAAAGCATTTCAAACTTTAACAAAAACAGATAGGAAAATAGGTCACGCCCAACTTGGAACTGGGTAAAAATAATGTGCTATTCTTTTTGCTGAAAGATCGGGTAATTCCGTTTTAGAGTGCAAGTTATTTATGCACAGTTCCTAAAAATAGTTGAGTTAAAATACAAATTTTCAAAAAGGTGTAGTGGGTGGAAAGAATTTGTGGTTTAGGAAAATTTAATACTTTGTAAGACGTAATTGATTATTGGTGTTTTATTCATGGTTGAGGCTGTTTTCACCGAGGAAGATAAGAAAAATCTCAAAGCAGTAGTTGAAGAAATGCCAAAACTTCGTTCAGAGTTGGAGTCTTTAAAGGAGACTTTGGAAATTTTAAGCGACAAAGAGTTAATGCAGAGTATAGAACAGGGCAGAAAAGATATTGCTGAAGGACGCGTCTATACTTATGAAGAAGTGTTAAAAGAATTGGATATTGATGAAGACGAAATCTAAACTCATCCTTTCTAAGCGCGCTATTAAACAATTAGACAGTTTAGACAAATCTGTGAGGATTAGAATTTTTAGAGAACTGTAAATTTTAGAAAAACCACTTTTTAGCAGGTAAGCCGTTGATTGGTGATTTGCAGGGTGTTAGATCTTTTCGAGTGGACAAAAACAGAGTTATTTATGAATTATCAGATTATGGAATCATCATTGCAACAGTTAAATACCGTAAAAAAGTTTACGACTCCTAATAATTTTTGCCTGTGTTGTACGTGGTTATCATTTTGGGGTTAGCGAGAAAAAATTGTGGATAGCATCATTTGGTGGTCAATGTGTTTGTTAGACTTGTTTGTATGTACTTAGCTCTCAACGCAAGATGAGTTGGTTTATTTTTCATTAGAGTTTAAATTTTCACGTCTCTTTTAACCAACAAATCTGAATACATATGGCTGGTTTATGGTGGTGGACAGGGTATGATATGTGTTGTGGGTATTTGAATGAAGATGTGTATCCACCACCACAAATATAGTAGTAGCACGTGTGGGATTTAAGGTTTAAGAAGACATGTAGGTGTCTTTTGGTATATGCTGATTCTTTTGCAGTTTTATTTGTGAAACTTTACATGTATTGTTTGTTGATGATGCTTAGGGGCAACCTCTGAAAACTCGTTTTTTTATGTTTTTAAATCGTTAAACAAAATGGCATCCATAAAGGTATAATTTCCCAGTTTTAAGAGTTTTCAAGGGTGTTTATACATAAATAAGTAGGTATCCCACACAAGTTTCCCTACTTCCTTACCACACATAATATTCCGGCTAGTTAAGAGGCTTCGGAGGTGACCTATACTACAACACATGTACACAGGTTATGAACACATGGAAAAAAATAAAAATTGCCGTTAACAGGCAAGTTTTTAGCGTCTTACTCTAGATGCTTTCTCCTCCTCAGTCACATCCTCAACACCATTCCCAGTAATCTTTAAAGTCTCCTCTCCATCAGGCAAATACGGACTAGACACTAAACGAGCAATACGCACCTCACCCTTACCCGCGCGCCTCAAATAAATCCGAGTTTGACTCGTGTGTCCCACAATATTGCCCCCAATTGGCTGAACAGCATCCCCAAAAAACTGATCCGGCTTAGACATAACCTGATTAGTAACAACCGCCACCGCATTAAATGCTCGCGCCAAAGCATTAAGCTTATGCATATGCTTGTTAATTTTTTGTTGCCGATTTGCCAAAGTCTCCCGACCAATATATTCACTACGAAAATGCGCCATAAGCGAATCCACCACAATCAATTTAATATTATTAGCCTTAATGATCTCATCCGCATTCTCTAGCAAAAACATTTGATGATCCGAAGTGTAAGCCTCTGCATAAATAATATTTTTCACCACCGCTTCAGGATCTAAACCTAAATGTTGTGCCATTTGTACAATACGTTCAAGGCGAAAAGTATTCTCCGTATCAATATACAATACCCCACCATTAAGGCCTCCTTTTTCAGTGGGTAACTGTACATTAACACACAGTTGATGACACATTTGACTCTTCCCACAACCATATTCCCCATAAAACTCTGTAATAGCCTGCGTCTCCAAACCCCCTGCAACCAACTTATCCACTGTTTTGCTTCCCGTAGTTAATCGAGCAACATTTTGACGCTGCTTCAAAAGCACATCCGCGCGAACAAACGACGTTCCCAAAGAAGAACGCGCTGCCTGAATTATTTGGAAAGCTTTTTTATCACTTACCCCAACTGATTCTATCTCACGCATAGTAGCCATGGCTAAAGATTCTACAGCATGATAACCAAGATCACGCAGTTTTTGTGCTGTAGCCGGACCAACGCCAGGAATGTCTTCAATAAAAGCATACTTCTCCACTGAAACTGCAGGTTCACCTGGTTTAGAAACTTCAGTTTTTGCTTTGGATTTTCCTTTCACCACTTCAACCTCAGCTGCTTCTGCGGCAGCTAAATCTTCTTCTAACACATTTTGTTCTTCATATTCAGTTTCTTCAAAGTCATAAAGACTACTTTTGCTTGCAACCATAAACTTCACATTATACTTGGCTGTGCAAAAATAACTATATAAAAAAGAGGCTCAAACGACATTTCAACACCGTAGAGAGGTGAGTTAAAGTGAAAACGATTTTATTTTTACACTTTTACTTACCTCTCCCAGAATGTGAAATGTCGTTTCAACATGTAGGTTATATACCTTTTTTTCAACAAGTTTGTTGAGGAAAAAATATGTCTATAACTATAACCTTACCTCCTAAACAAACCTGTAACTATTATTGCCCCGACTGTAGCTACCGTTTCAACCAACCCAAACATTGCACTGTAGAGGACCAATGGGGATATCTCAAAAAAATAGCCTACTGCCCCATATGCGTAAGCCAAAACATAAAACTCCAACAAACCAAACAGTAACCATCAGGAGAAGAAACGTGTGTTAACCCATAAAACCACTATGCGGATTTCTCGAAAGGTACATGATCGTTTAAAAGATTAAGAATCTACAGGTCAGAAAAAAGTTGTGTTCAAAGATTGTGAAAGAGAAGCAATGTTTTGAAGAGTTAAAAACTGTAGGTTTAACAGGTAGCATGTCTGCAGATAGCTATTGTTTTAAGGCTACGGTTCTGGATTTTTGTTGGTATACTCGCAAGAGGCAGTGTATCTTGACGGTTTGCAGGTTCATAATAAGACCTATGTGGAAAGTCGTGATGAAGAAATAAACCGGTTAATGAAGTAAAAGGGTTGGCAAGTTTTACGTATTCCGTATGAGCCGCCTCTTTAACGGTTAGGGAAAATGAGCAGATAAGGAAGATATACAAAGTTTGTTTACGGTACAGACCAAAAAACTAACCAACTTGTTTTTCACTTTAACTTTACTTTCACTTTAACTGATCTCTCCCCTGTGCTGGAATGTCGTTTTAACGCTTTTTTTATATAGCTAAAAACTCAAACGTACCATGTGATGTACATGCAAACTCTCCTACAGCAAACCTTACAAACAAAAAAACCGTCCACTTCTAAACCAACTGCTAAACTACATTTAGCCTTCAACATTCCTAATGTAGATAGACTTTTACCTGCATTCTGTGAGGGAGAGTTGGCAGTTTTATATGGTGCTCAGAACGTTGACTATCTTTTATCCCAGTTGTGCATCCAAGCTTATTTAGCTCAAAAACATGGGGATTTAAAGGGAAAAACAGTGTTTATTGACACTGCAAATAATTCCACCATAGATAAAGTTATACAAGCTGCAGAACGTCAACATATAACTGAACAAAAATTAACCAGCAAGATACAATATTTTAGAATTTACACTGCATCAAGACTACATTTACTTCTAATAGAGCAACTGGAACAAATTATAAAAACGTCAAATGCAAAATTAGTAGTAATTTCAGACATGATATACCCATTTTTAACTGATGACATAGATGATCAGGAAGCAAAAACTGCATACAATCACCTCATAAATTACCTTTCAGCCTTTGCAAAAAAACACAAAATAATCATAGTTACAACCAATCGCCCACACGAAAATAACCCCCGAAACAAAACATTACAAGAAACAGCAACTAAGAAAGCAGAAATCCTTATTCGACTAATAAAAACACCCTACACCAGCGATGTAGAATTAGAAAAACACCCCAAATACATGCTAGGAATCATGGAGTTTAAACCTGAAATTAAAACCTTAACCGATTACTAACAAATCTCGTATTTTCTACTTTCACTTACCAGACTACGCAACAACTCCATAAAATTTTCCAAAACCACAACACATAACAGCACACATGTACCCCAAATACTGCACATAGCGTTTAACATGATGTTTTAGCGTTTTTGCGCAAGTATTAAAACGTCACATTTCTAATTTTACCCATAACATAATCGCAGGCAAGCTGAAAATCAACTTCCACATCAAATCTACGATTAAAAAACGTTAACACATTCTGAACATCCCTCTGTAGGAGCTCTAACGCATTTGGATGATTTGTAGAAACATATTGAGGCCAATCAATAATTAACACACGCATATCCGATTGCAAAATAACATTATACTCACTTAAATCACCATGAATAACATGAGCCTTTAGGTAAGCTTTTCGAATATTACGCAAAACCTCCTTAAGAATGCGATTAGGACGATTTATTTTCCGCCATTTCGACAACTCACCACCCTCAATAATACCCATAACAATAACATGCCTATTATTACTCAAAGGCTTAGGCACTGATACACCATTAGCATAAACTAACTGAAGCGCCTGAAATTCTTTTTCAGCTGCAAGATGTGACTGAAATAGCCAAGCAGCATGCTCCTTTATATAACCACGCTTCCTACGAGTCTGCCTAAAACTCATCCGCCCAAGCCGATGAAACTTTACCGCAACCGTTTCACCCCCAGAAGTTAGCGCCGTATAAACATCAGCCTCCTTACCCACACCAATAGTCTGCCCAAAAGACGAAAACACCCCAGCCTTCACAAACGCATTAATAGCCAAACAATCAAACCCAATATAGTTTAAAGCATATCCAATATATGCACCTTTATTACGATAAGTTAAACCAAACTTGTCTAATTTATTAAGAATAAAATCAACCCTATCCATAGGAACTTTGGCATATTTTTGTATCTGCTCTCGGGGCACAAACTCACGCTTACCCATCGCAACCTCGATAATGTTTAACACACGAAAGTCCTCACTATTCAATTGACGAAAAACCTGTACCGCAAGATCAGCACTAGACATACAGATTCTAAATTCGCTGCCTTTATTAAAAGTGCCCCCAAAAAACAACACCCACAATAACCAATATATTAGAAGACCACCAACATTCTTTTTCTATAACAAAAATACACTACAGTAGCATTCATTTCAGACATGGAAACTGGGCAGAAATAACTTGCACTAAGAAATGAAATACACATATTTTCAGCAAAAACAATCACAAATTATTTTCGCACAATTCCTTGCTTTCAAAAGGAAAAGAAAGAAAAAGGGTAGAAATAACATGCAACTATAGATTGGAATCACACAAACTTGGCAAAAATAATACCACCATTTTCACACAGTTCTTAACACACATTGTATCATAACTACAAACAGACTATACTTACATCATTATTTTTGTTGTAGCTTAATGTAAACCTTATTTGTGATTATTTCACGTTCACTACTGAATAGCTATGTGCGAAGAGGAGTTACGGGTTTCAAAAATTAAGGACGGCACCGTTATAGATCATATAAGTGGCGGGTACGCGTTAGATGTTGTAAAAATTTTAGGCATCACAGGCAAGGAAAAGCGGGTTATGACAATTGCTATTAATGTACCCAGTAAACAATTGGGTGTAAAAGATATTGTAAAAATTGAAGGGCGTGCTTTGACTTCTGAGGAGGTTAAACGTATAGCTCTTGTTGCACCACATGCTTCTATAAATACAGTTAGAAATTATGCTGTTGTTGAAAAATTAGAAGTAAAACCGCCACAAACTATAGCAGGTATAGTGAAATGTGTAAATCCTGTTTGCATAACAAATAGTGATGAACCGGTGGATGCTAAATTTAGTGTTGAATCTATAGATCCACTGATTTTGAAATGCCATTACTGTGGATATGTTCTTGAAAAAAGTGACATAATGTCACAAATGTAACCATTCGTTATTATAATAATTTTTTTCTGCTAACCAAAATAATAGTTTAAAATCTGTTTGGGTTAAACATTTACCCTGATTTAATGCGGGACACTCAGAAGTAGCGGTAAAGATGTATTTTTGTTGAGTCTCATCAAATTTTAATTCAAAAGGGTAGAATTGACAGATCATGGGTCTAAAATTATAGATGCTGCAATTATTCTGTTTGAGAAAGAAGCATTGACTATTTTGTAATTTCATCTCAAACATATAGGGTTGTTTATCGGTGATTTCAAAACAGAACTCGTTTATGTTAAGATTTGTTTGTTTTTGGATTTCTTGAGCTTCACTTTCAAGCATTATTATGTGACGTGCTTTTTCTTTTGTATCACCACAACAGATAGCACACTTGTTACATTCGAACTTTAAATTTTTTGGATAAATGAAACTCACTTTAACTCATCACTAAGAAGGAGGTTGTTACCTAAAAACTTCCTGCCTAAATATGTCAGGGTTGTTTGTCACGATGGCCTTCACCGTATTGGTATGGTCGGTTTAGATTTTTTTCAAGTTTCTTTTGAAACACTTCATCCATATTCATGTTTGGGCAGGCAAGACGACTGGCGTCTAAGAGGTAAAAAATTACATCAACTATTTCTTCGGCGATTTTTTCTTCGGATGCCCCTTTTTTCCATGCATCACTAGCCTCGCCGAGTTCGATGAATGCAAAAAGTAGTTTTTTAGGTATATCTTCGGGTTTATTGTAGAAACCTTTGCTTATGACTAAATTTTCGATTTCTTTTTTCATTTCCTCTAGCTGCATAAATAGGGCCTCTTGAGCAAAATATATACTCAATTATTTAAACAGCGAAGATAAAAAAAGAATAACATATAGATTAAAGATACCATCAAGGTTTTTAACAGTTATTTGTTTATCGTGTTTGTGTTTGAGAAGGATGTTTTAGTAGCAGTAGTTGCTTTGGGAACTGTTAAGTACTAACTTGCGAAATCAGGCAATTTTTCACTTCAAAAAGCTGTTTTCACCCATATTTATAGATTTAAAGACACTACTCACATAAATTTTCGCAAATTATTATTTAACGGTTCCTTAAGTGTATTTTTATGTTTGCTATTAGATAAATTATTGTATACTTTTCCGTAACCCATAAGAATGTTAACTTCATTAGTTATCATGTGTTTCGTATGAATAAGACAGCTACTGCTCTGATTGTTATTTTGTTACTATCATCAGTGCTTGTCATAGTTTCAGAGCCAATTAGTGCTCAGAATTCAAGTATTATCCGTATTAAAGCGGATGGTACAGTGACAGGGACGGATAAAATAATGTCGCATGGTTTAGTGTACACTGTGACAGGGAATTTATACGCATCCATTGGTCAGAATGAGGCGTTTATTTTTATAGAAAAAGACAACATTGTACTAAATGGAGCAGGATATACTATTCAAGGTATAGGTGTTGGTTCAGCGATTTATATGTTAAAGAGTCAAAATGTTACAGTTGAGAATTTTACTATAAGAGGTTTTAACAGAGGGATAGATTTTGGAATAGTGGAAAATTGGCCTTCAGATACAAGTTATCTAAATCAACCATCAGCATTTAACAATCAAATACGTAATAACAAAATTGAAGCTGCCACCAGCATAGATAATAACCGAACACGAGATGCTGGATGGTGTATTTATCTCAACGATGCTACTCAAACTATGATTTCAGGTAACAGTTTTGTCTGCCATAATCCTATAGGCGGAGTTTACTTGGGTAATTCAACAAGGGATACAAGTATAATTGATAACGATTTTGCAGGAGGAGGTATTTACAGTTTAAAGTCTAATCAGACTACTGCTAAAGGAAATATGATTGATGGAAAACCTTTGATTTATCTTGATGGGGAATCCAGCAGAGTTATTGAGGAGGCCGGACTTGTTTATCTTTTTAATTGCAAAGATATTGTTGTGAAAAATGTTGCCCCCCCTTATGCTTATACAGTTACGATACAGTTGGTTAATACCACGAAAAGTAAGATATCAAACAGTATGGGACATATTATTTTAGATAATTCAAGCTATAACAGCATTCATGATAACCAATTAAATTCAATAACTCTTGATGCAAGTTCACACAATCAGGTGTTTGCCAACACAATCACTGGCTTTAGTGTATGCATAAAACTGTATGGAGAATCAAGCTTTAACAAAATTTATAGCAATTTACTTTTAGATACTATTTACTCAGTGGACGCTAAAAAAATGCAAGAGGGGGGCAACACTATTGCAATTCAAATTGGAGATATAGACTTGGGAAACGCCATTGATAATGATATTCGGGATAATCGAATAATTAATCATGATTGTGGATTTGAATTTTTTTTAAGCCAAAATAACACTCTAACAGCGAACATAGTTGAGAACTGTACCGTAGGAATACGACTGGGCAAAGCACATAAAAACACTATTACTGAAAATAATTTAACGTCCTGCAAATACGCTATAAGTATATACGCGGGGTCAAGCAATAACAGTTTTTATTATAATAATTTTATCAACAACCAAATACAATGTGTTGAAATTCATCAACAAACATTTCTCTCAGATAAAGAAACCTATTCAGTAGGTAACACGTGGGATAATGGTAAAGCAGGTAATTATTGGGATACATATACAGGTAAAGATGTAAATGGTGATGGCATAGGGGATAGCCCTTATCAAGTTTTTGAAAACATGACTGACCATTACCCCTTGATGAAACCGTTTGAAACCTCCAATACAAACAATCCCACACCCACATATAATCCAATAATAACTCAGCCACCATTAAACGAGGCTCCAGAAAGGCAACTTAGCAGAGAAACAAAAATACTCATCATCGCAGCCTGCATAATTTTTGGAGTTGTAGGCAGTTTGTTGGCGTACTTTAGGCGATTAATTTTCCGATAACTACAAAGCTTGCATGCACTTAATAATAACTAAGCCATAAAATTATTGCGGGAAAATCTATGAGTGCCTCTGAATTAGCCGTTTTAAAACGTATATCTACATTAACTAAAATCAGCGATATCGAGGACCAAAAAGTTTTACGAAAACTGTTAATTGAAGGCAAAGCTTACAGCCCACAAGAAGGCTATGTTGTAGCAACAACACCTATAGAAGAAAACACGCAATCTTTGGCTTTTAAAGAGGCAAGTGTTTGGGAAGTGCGCACACCCAAACCTAAACATAAAGGAGATATTCCAATTCCTTATGAATTCTGTGCATATACCAATTATGCAGAGCTACCCTCAGACATTTTACGTGTAACTCGTGAGGTGTCATTTACTGAGTGGATTGAACGTGAGGGGTATAAGTATAAAAGAATCGCCGGTGGCGTAATGCGACGGCCGATTAATTAAAGAAGAGCAGCAAAAGCATATATCTTAAAAAGCTTTTTTCCATACCATAGAATGGTGACGCAAAACGGCTACACTTGACACACAGGATAGTAACAATGAAATGGTTGTTACACCTTGGGAAGTAAAAGGCAAAGTTGACTATGACCGACTTATAAAAGAATTTGGTACCCAACCCTTAACGCCACAACTGCTCAAACGGGTAGAAACGCATACAGATAAATTACATTTACAGTTAGAGCGTAAAATTTTCTTCAGCCACCGTGATCTAGACACTACCTTAGATCTTTATGAAAAAGGTACAAAATTTGTCCTCTACACTGGCAGAGGGCCTTCAGGACCTGTGCACATAGGACATCTTGTTCCATGGATTTTCACCTTACATGTGCAACAAAAATTTAAAACTCGTCTATATTTCCAAATAACTGACGATGAAAAATATCTTGTTAGCGATGAGCGCGATCTTAAAGAAACCAGTAAATGGTCCTATGAAAACGCTTTGGATCTAATTGCCCTTGGATTTAAACCCGAAGATACCTTCATCATTTACAACACCAAAGACATCGATTTACTGTATGATATAACCCTAGAAGTAGCCAAACGTATAACATATAGCACCGCTCGCAGTAGCTTTGGTTTCCAAGATAGCACCAACATCGGCTGGATATACTGGCCCGCACTTCAAGCAGCACCATGCTTCATACACAAAAAACTCACAGGTGAAAACGTACCTGCCCTTATCCCTGCAGCCATAGACCAAGATCCATATTGGAGAGTAACCCGAGACGTAGCCCAAAAACTTGGTTACTATAAACCGGCCCAAATTCACTGTCGTTTTCTACCTGGGCTGGGGGCAGGTGGAAAAATGAGTGCCTCCATGCCAGAAACTAGCATATTCACCATGGATCAACCAGAGGATGTTAAAAAGAAAATTTGGAGCGCATTCACTGGCGGTAAACCCACCGCAGCTGAACAGCGCAAAACCGGCGCAGACTCAACAATATGTAGCATATTCCAATACTACTACTACCTCTTTGAAGAAGATACAGCTAAACTAAAAGAGCGAGAACGCAAATGCATCACAGGTGAAATGCTCTGCGGAGAATGTAAAAAAGACATAACAGAAAAACTCAACAATTTTCTTAAAATTCATCAAGAACGTCGAGAAAAAGCCAAAGACATCATAGAACAATTCCACATAAAACGCTAATACAAACAACTATTATTTCTTAAAGCGCACTTCAAAAATACAGCCAAACACGCTACAATCTACAGGCACCTCACGCAAACACGGTATAGAAAATAGTTTAGAAGACTCATGTGGTTAATTTTTGGTAAAAAACAAATAAAAGCTAAAACGTGTTCTCTAATTTAAGGAGTAGATTATTGTGTCCTCAAAAGTAACTGTAAATTATGCATCGGCATATCGCTTGTTGCATCCAATGCATACGGTATTGGTATCGTGTATTGGTAAAGCGGGTAAACCAAATGTAACCACTGTAGCTTGGGCTATGCCCACCAGTCAAAAGCCGCCTCTGGTAGCAATTAGCCTTGCACCTGAGAGGCATTCACATAGCTTAATTGAAGAAACGGGCGAATTTATCATAAACATTCCAACAATTGAAATGCTACAGGCAGTTATGGCCTGTGGAACATTTAGTGGCAGAAGCTTTGATAAATTCAAAAAAGCAAACTTTACCCCTATACCAGGTAAACGTGTTAAAGTTCCTGCGATACTGGAATGTCTTGCGCATATTGAATGTACTGTGGAAGACAAATTTCAAACAGGTGATCATACGGTGTTTGTGGGTAAAATTGTAGAGGCGTATGCAGATTCAGGAATGTTTTCTGACAATTACGATATTAAACGCGCACACTTGGTATACCACGGTGGCGGAAACAACTTTTACACCCTTGACACCAAAAACTACAAACCCTAAACTCGCAGATACCCAACTCTCCTTTATTTTACTGCTACAAAATCTATAGAATCATTAAAAAAAGTTTTTCATATAAGAAACAGCCCAAGAGCCATAAGACATAAACCCGTGCGTTTGCTTACTGATACAAGTATAGGTGATGTACTTTGAAATTTGATGAAGAGTGTATTTTTTGTAAAATAGTCCAAAAACAGGCACCTTCAAGCATAATCTATGAAGATGATTTGGTAATGGCTTTTCTTGATATAAAACCCGCAAGTGAAGGACACACACTGGTCATCTCTAAAGAACACTACGAGGGCATATTTGACATACCAAGTGAACTTCTTGGAAAGGTTCATCAAGTTGCTAAAACAGTAGCTACCGCTGCTAAACAGGCGTTAAATGCTGATGGGATAAATATAATGCAGCAAAATGGCCGCGCAGCAAATCAGGAAATATTTCACCTGCATGTCCACATAATCCCAAGACATAATGGACAAAAAATGAAAACTATACAAGAATTACAAATCACAGACTATAAACAGTTAGAGTTAACAGCAAATAAAATAAAACCACACATTTAAAGATCAACACATAAGAACAAAAGGTATGTATTTAGCGCTCAGCGAAAATAGTCTTTAGATAATTCATTTTTTGTCAGGGTTTAGTTTTTCATGTTATTTTTATTCTGCAGGCATGTTTTCTATGGAAAAACGTGTTTGGTACAGTGTTTTTTCATGGCACTTCCATGGAAGCCTGTTTCATGAGATTTGTTTATGTATATTTATGCACTGTGCTCGATAAAAAGGCCCTAAAAACACGTGAGCTGAATGCATATAACAAAAGCAACATGATTTTTTACCATAAATTAGAAGATAGTAACATAACAAAAACAATATCCAACGCTATATACGCAGCCCACAAGGTAAACCCACTAATTATAGAAGACAACACAGCCCTAGCCATCAACTGGACGATTTATTTTTGCCTCTACTTGTTCTATTCTCTTTTGGAAAGGGACAAGCAAAAACACTAAAAAGAAAAGAGAGGTATTGTTAATACCAGTATTCTATAGTTACGGTATGCGTTGCTCCGTTGAGGAAATTCGAGTTTCCTATGTATACAGTAGTAGTTCCGGGAAGCACAGGGAAGCACACCACACTGCCTGACCTAAGGTTGCTTACACGTTGGTCATAGCTTATTGTATTAGGACTTTTGCCGCCGGTGGATGTGTAGCTAACTCGTGCATACGCTAGGTCAGTAGTCGAGGTATTTATACGCACATAAATATAGCCTGCATATGGAGTATTGACAGTATAATAATTAGAACCGCCTGCCGGTTGGTTAATAGTCTGTCTATCAGCTACGACGGTATTTTTTGCCAATTCTGTAATATCTTGCAGGTCTTGGACGGTGTTTTGCAGTGCCTGTTTTTCGTTTGTTAATTGGCTGACGGTGCTTTGTAATTGATTGATGGTGTTTTGCAGTGCTTGCTTTTCGCCCGTTAATTGGTCAATGGTATTTTGTAGAGTTTGCTTTTCACTCGTTAATTGATTAATGGTGTTTTGCAGTGCTTGTTTTTCGCTCTCTAATTGGTTAATTCTGTTGGTGTCGCTTGATTGCGAGGAGGAACTGCTAGAACCGCTGGAGCTGCTGCTCTTTGAGCTGTTTCTTAATTGGTCGATGGTATTTTGCAATCCCTGTTTTTCGCCCTCTAATTTGGAGATATTATTTTGCAGTGTTTGCTTTTCGCCTTCTAATTGGGCGATGGATTTTTGTAGCGTTTGTTTGTCGCTCTCTAATTGTTTAAGCTTGCTTTCGTCGGTTTGTACTACTGTATTGCTTACCAGGCTGACCACTAAACATGTCGCCAAAACAACGCATATTATTGTTAAACTAATAATTTTTTTATCCATTTTAATCATCACATAAGGTTAAGTTTTAATTTTAATGGGTGCTAAATTTTGGATATATTGATTTGCCAATATTAGACCCAAAAGTGTTCCTATTGTTTCCCAAATAATGTATTTTATGAAGTTTATAGATATTTTTATTGCAAAATAAAAATTTTCAAAAAAGACCTGATAAAGCGTGGTGGGAAACTATAACAGGATTAGCAAATGATGCGTAAGCTTATTTTGATAGATTTTTAAGTAATATTCTGATTTTTTAGTTGTTTTTATACACTACATATTCAAAGGTTTTGCATGCACCATTGAACAGGTGAAAAGCCATCAAAAATAACCTGCAACGGTAGTGTATAAAAATGGGTTAAAGCTCAGGTGTTTATTTACAGTAGGTGTGGTTGGGTGTTTTTTTGGGTTTTTTGTTTGTAGTTGGTGGTTTGGTGATGTTGTTTAGGGGTTTTGTGTTGATAATGTTTATAAGTGTGTACATACAGGTGTGCGTCAGGTGAAGCGGTGCAAGTCCGCTTACATGTTGGTGAATATGTGCGCAGAAGCTTAACTGTAACCCCGGAAAATGATAAAAAAATACTACTAACAAAGGGACGATTTCTCACAGGAGATACCCCACTTGACATAGACTACACCACAATGGTCAACATCTTCATAGAACTCGGACACAGGCTCATGTCATCAGCATGGATCGAGGAGTCAAACCCAAAAGTCATCATTGACAAAAAAGAAATAATCGAAGCTTTCAAAAAATACGTGTCTAGCTCAGAGTTAAAAGAAGAATCCGTGGGAGACCAAGTAGCAGAAATCATATTCAAAAAACTAGCAGAGCAGGCAGGACTACAGCAATCAGGACTACCAGTCATGGCCCCTAAACAAGACCAAACACAACCCCCAGCCATACCAATGACAAAACCTAAACAAAAAGCAAGTAGAAAATACATAATATAAACAACTCCAGAGGCTAAAGCATGACCGATAACAAAAAAGAAAACAATTCAAAATCTGAAACGAAAAAAACAGATTTTGAGAAGCTATTTGAAGCAGAAAAACAGCGTTCAGAAGAGCACCTAAACAGATTAAAGTATATGCAAGCGGATTTTGAAAACCTCAAACGTCGCTTTGACCGAGAAACAGAACAAATAAGAAATCATAGCAACGAGCGCTTAGTAACTCAGCTCCTTGACATAGTTGACGAGTTAGAATTAGCAATCAACATAGGAAAAAAGGCAGAAACCCCTCAAACCTCCTTGCTTGAAGGGGTTGAGATGACACTTAAGAAACTTAAAAAATTGTTTGAGCAAGAAGGGGTTATAGAAGTAGACTGTGTTGAGGGTAAAATTTTCAATCCAACATCAGCAAACGCTGTCCTCACAGAAGAGCAAGAAGACCTCGAGGAAGGCACTATCCTACAAATCATAAGGAAAGGCTACAGCATGAAAGGACGAGTGATTCGTCCAAGTATAGTAAAGGTTTCAGTTAAAAGTAAACCAAACCCAGAAAATCAAAGTATTAATTAAAGGAGGAAAAATAAATGAGTAATCAAAAAATAAGTGAAAAAATCTTAGGAATCGATTTAGGAACAACCAATTCAGCAGCGGCCATTTTTGAAGGGGGCCATGCAACGGTCATTCCAAGTGCGGAAGGGCCGACAATGGCTGGAAAAATGTTCCCCTCAGTGGTAGCATTTACAAAAGATGGCCAACTTTTGATAGGTGAGCCTGCAAAAAGACAAGCCACAACTAACGCAGAAGGGACTCTGTTTGAAATTAAACGTAAAATGGGCAGTGATTATAAAGCGCAAATTTATGGCAAAGAATATACGCCTCAACAAATTAGCGCCTTTGTTTTACAAAAGATAAAGAAAGATGCTGAAACATATCTAGGCGGGGTTGTAAGAAAAGCTGTTATAACTGTTCCAGCACACTTTAATGACAATCAGCGTCAGGCAACCAAGGATGCAGGTGAAATAGCGGGACTAGAAGTTATGCGTATTGTTAATGAACCGACTGCGGCGTGTCTTGCATATGGTATTGACAAATTACAGCAAGAGATGAAGATTCTAGTTTTCAGTTTTGGAGGCGGGACTCATGATGTCACTTTAATGGATTTTGGTAAAGGTGTCTTTGAAGTGTTAAGCACCAGTGGAGATACTCAGTTAGGTGGAACAGATGTTGACAAAGCAATCATGACCTATATCCTAGAAGAATTCAAGCGTCAAACAGGTGTAGATGTTAGCAGTGACAAAATGGCGATGTCACGATTAAAAGATGCTGCAGAAAAAGCCAAAATTGAGCTTTCCACTCTTATGAGCACAGACATTGATTTGCCCTTCCTCACTGCAGATGCAACAGGACCCAAGCATCTTCACATGACCATAACAAGAACTAAACTTGAATCACTGGCACAGCCTATTGTGGAAAAAACAAAACCAACTTTGCTAAAAGCTCTAGAAGATGCCAAACTAACGCCTCAACAGGTTGATAAAATCATCCTCATAGGGGGCATGACTAGAATGCCTCTGGTTCAACGCTTTGTTGAACAAATTTTAGGTAAAGCTCCTGAACGGGGTATTGACCCTATGGAAAGTGTTGCTATAGGTGCTGCTATCCAAGGGGGAGTAGTTACAGGTGAAGTAAAAGACCTACTATTGCTAGATGTTACCCCCTTAAGTTTAGGGGTTGAAACTATGGGTAGCGTTATGACAAAAGTCATTGACAAAAATACAACCATACCCACAAAACGCAGTCAAGTCTTCACAACAGCAGCTGACGCCCAAACAGCAGTTACCATCCACATACTGCAAGGTGAACGCCCCATGGCCTCAGATAACGTTTCACTGGGAATGTTCAACCTCGTAGACCTGCCACCGGCACCTAGGGGAGTTCCACAAATAGAGGTGACCTTTGATATTGACGCAAACGGTATTCTAAATGTATCTGCCAAAGATCGAGGAACAGGAAAAGAATCAAAAATCACAATCACTGCCTCAACAAAGTTAAGCACTGAAGAAAAAGAGCGGTTAATCAGAGAGGCAGAACAATTTGCAGAGGCAGATAAAAAGAAGAAAGAAGAAGCAGAAACACGTAACGCCGCCGACAGCCTTGTGTACACAGCAGAACGCACAAAACAAGACTTAGCAGGCAAATTATCTACTGAAGAAACTGCTAAAATTGATGCCGCCGTAACAGAATTAAAAAATGCACTAGCAAGCAATGACCTGGCACAAATTAAAACCAAAACAGACGAGATGCAAAAAGTACTGCAAGAAATTGGAACTAAAATCTATCAGCAAGCTGCAGCAGAAGCAGCAAAACAGCAGCAACAAGCAGGTACCCAAGAACAAGCTGGACCAACACCACCAACTGGTGATGAAGGCCCAAGTTCTAACAGCGGTGAGCCCCCTGTTGTAGATGCAGAAGACTACAAAGTAAAATAGATCAAAAATTTCTTCTCTTTTTTTCCATTTCAGGTATAGAGGGAAAACAGGATGTTTAAAGTAAAAAGTGAACGGATTTCAGGAAAAAATTTGAAGTTAACTAGAACCTCAAGTTCGTTTAGAAAACAGTTAGCACCGGGAAAGAGTATAAATTTGCGCTCTGTGCTACATGAGAGTTTAAATTAATCACTATCGGAAAGATCAAAGATGGCTCAGAAAAGAGATTATTATGAAGTTTTAGGCGTTGAGAAGAAAGCGTCAAACGACCAGATCAAAGATGCTTATCGTAAACTGGCATTGCAATATCATCCAGATCGTAATAAAGAGGCTGGAGCAGAAGATAAATTTAAAGAAATCAGCGAAGCTTATGCAGTGCTAAGTGATGCACAAAAACGGACACAGTATGATCATCTGGGTCATGCAGGCTTTGATCAGCAATATAGTCGGGAAGATATCTTTCGAGGAGCAGATTTTGACTCTATCTTCCGCGATATAGGTGGCGACATATTTCGGACATTTTTTGGGGGCTCAGGTTTTGGTGGAGGTTATGAACGGGCCAATCGGGGTCAAGACATAGGTTACAGTATAGAAATCACTTTGGAAGAAGCTGCAAAAGGTGTAGAAAAAGAAATACAAGTTCCAAGAACTGAAAAATGTGATGTATGTAACGGCTCAGGTGCTAAACCAGGTACAAACCTGTCAATGTGTCAAAGATGTAATGGTGCAGGTAAAGTTCAAAATAGGCATGGTTTTGTGGTTCTTATTCAAGACTGCCCCCAGTGTAGAGGTAGAGGAAAACATATTGAAACGCCATGTAGTAGTTGTAGTGGTTCAGGACTTGTACGTAAGAAGCGTAAAATTACAGTTAAAATACCCATAGGCATTGACGATGGTTATCGGTTGCGACTTCGGGGTGAGGGGGAAACCGTTGCCAATGGAGGCGAACCAGGGGATCTTTACGTCATAATTCAGGTGTTGCCTAATCAATTGTTTGTACGTGATGGAGATGATTTGTATCGTATAGAGATGATAACGTTTCCACAAGCAGCATTAGGCGCAGAGATTTCAGTACCAACTTTAGAAGGCCCTACAATTGTTAAAATTCGTCCAGGAACACAGCCAGGAGAGGTTGTACGTGTTAAAGGTCAGGGCATGCCAAGAATGCGCGGTTATGGCAAAGGAGACTTGATAGTTAGAATTGGAATAGTCATCCCTGAAAAACTTACAAGCCAACAACGAATATTAATTGAGCAGCTCGCAAAAGAACTGGGATCGAACGTTTCCACTAAAAAAGGAAAATTCCGCCTCTAACCCCTTTTTCTTCAGCAAATAATATTTTCAAATTATAAGACACCTTCTGTTATTTTTGATAGAATTAATGGACCCTAAAAATTGGTGCTAAAACTTAGTAAAACAAGGCTTAATTCGGGTGATGCAGACTTTTTGGTAGAGTGTTGTAAGAAGGTAGATGTTTGCA
>Ga0209737_10000890_pt1 | contig 22749 bp, 23 predicted proteins | sample TergutCu122P3_FD_187284 | JGI IMG/M metagenome (GOLD analysis project Ga0209737, IMG submission 187284) | Cubitermes ugandensis P3 segment gut microbial communities from Kakamega Forest, Kenya - Cu122 P3 (SPAdes) (version 2) | ecosystem: Host-associated > Arthropoda: Insects > Digestive system...
CCCCCATTGCCCGTCGATCCGGTCGTTATCAGCGTAGTGGTGTCAACTACGGTTGCAGCTCCCGCCGCAAACGGCAGTAGGCTGAGTACCAGCGTCAAGGCTATTGCCAGGGTTATAGCACTTCCGGATTTTCTTGCATTTTTCATTGACTTCTCCCTATCGTCAGTCTTTGTATCGTTACACGAATAGAATCGCTTCGGTTTTCTAAAGCACAAACATAGTGTATAGGAGATGTCATGTTTCGGCAAAGCTTGACCGTGTTTCCTGCACGTTAGATCAATGCGCCCAGTATTGTAGCTGGGCAGATGTATTGTTCATACGAACCAGAATCTCTGTTGCTTTTCTGGTGGAGCCGTAGTCAAAGTATGGCCGTGGTGAACTCTTGCCTCGTTAGACCTACTTCGTCGGCAAAATATACTGCTCTAATCGTCAATCTTTGTATGGGCAATTGTATTTATGATTCCGATTGCTCTTTCAGGCATCAATCGATGTAGTATATGTATCAGTTTTGCTCGCTTAACTCGAACCTCAAGGTTTCCTTTATCCATTTGTCTTAGTGCATCGGCAGCTGCTTTCTGCGGGCTAATCGCCCTTGGGGTGACATATCCTTTCTGAAAAGGAGTGTCCACCTCGGGAAAGTAAACACCCACAACTTTCACACCGACTTTTTCATATTGCATCCGCATACTTTGTGTCATTGACATCAGTGCAGCCTTCGTAGCGCAGTAATTCGACTGTGTCGAAATCGGTACGTAGGATAAGGCTGAACAGACATTTACGATTGTCCCTTGGTTTGCCACTAGAACAGGCAAAAGATCTTGCGCAAGAATAATCGGTGCAAAATAGTTCGTATTCCACTCGTTCGTAATAATATCTGTCAAATCTTCGGAATTGGTAAGTGAGAGACGGCTCATTATCCCTGCATTGTTTATGAGCATGTTCAGATCCGGATAATCATTACTCACGGTATCAACTAGTCGCTGTCGATCCTTGGCACAAGTGATGTCGCAAGAGATTGTTATCAAGTCGGGACATCTTGCTTGAGCATCAGCCAGCCTTTCTGGGGAACGGCCACAGATTATCACTGTCGATCCTTCTTTGGACATGTGCATGGCCATTGCATAACCGATACCGGAGCCACCTCCTGTTATCAGCACCACTCTCTTCTTTGATTCACGCATAGTGCCTCCTCATGCCCTATCCTAAAGCACAGAGGAATCGCACTCATTGACCTAGATCAAGCTTGCCCCTGATCCTGCTCAGTGTCTCAGGCGTGATACCCAGATATGAGGCCACGTGATAAAGCTTGATTTGATCCTCGATATGGGCATACTCTGTTCTGAAATCCAAATATCGTGTTGTAGCATCATCGAGCAAAAAGGATTTCTCTCTTTTCTCTTTCATGATATATACCGATTCGAGCAGCTTGAATGCGAAGGGATACCAACGGAGATCCTTTTCCATCATGGCTAAAAAATCTTGGTACCTAAACCTCAGAATCTGACTATCATGTAAAGCTTGGATGGCGAAATAGCTGGGGCGATTCTGCGCTAATGCGCTATAAGATATGAGTAGATTCCCAGAATCACTGAATGCTTTCGTGTAATCATTACCATCAGAATCCAGATAGTGATAACGGAACAACCCATCGATGATGATGCCAATATATTGAGGTATTTCCCCTGCTCTGATGAAGTTCTCCGATTCCCTGAAATGCTTCTCAGTACAGATTCCAGACAATGAGATGATGAAGTCAGTTGGAACTTCCGGATGTAGGTCGATTATCGCCTTTTGTAGTATGTGGAGCGTTTCCATCCGTTCCCTCCAAATCAAACAAACTTGTGCACCAGTCTAGGATACCCGTTTCGTCTATTTGTGTCTTTACAACAACTAGAGCCATTTTTCGATGCAGTCATGAGACGACTATGAACCACGCAAAGTTGTGTGAGAAAGCTCAAGCTCATCGGGGATGCCCATATTCCAGTTCTTCCTAAATCTTCTCATGTTATTGAGGTAGTTCGTCCCAAATCTGAGTTCAGCTAGCAGGCAAACGGGTGAAAGAATACAATGGTTTGCCAAATGATGAGAAGACCGCAAGACGCCTATCAACGTCTTGCTTAATAAAACGAGATTGTCTAACGACGAGCTGATAATATTCCTCTTGATCGGCAAGGAAAAAGTTGAAATCATCGATGAGATTCGGCAGAGTGTTTCAGCCAGTTGTGTTACGAATGGTTCGTATAGCTCGAGTGTGGCTGGGGGACAGGGATTCGAACCCCGACCTGCTGGTACCAAAAACCAGTGTCCTGCCCTTAGACCATCCCCCAACATTAGGTCACGCGAGTAAGCAGTTTAGCACAAAAATGCGAAGCAATCACCCCTTGAGAATCCTGCCATGAAAGTACTATGTGGATTGAGTGCGCCCTCGAAGTGCTGTTTCGACGATTGTCTTATCCGAAGGTTTATCGACATCAACCCCGATTTCTGCATAGGGGGTGAATATACCGGCACCACGAATATTGAACATCTTGTAGATACGATTCTCAACATCGGATACGCTCAGTGATCCCAGAGCATACTTCGTTGCGATATTCGCGCCAACCAATTTCACCGCTTTTTGAGGATCCTTGCGTAAGGCAGAAAAATCATCCATCAAAGGTTCGAGCGTCCGAGCAGCCTCCATAGTGCACGCAATAATGTTTCCTCCGGTCACTTTCCCCTCACGTAGTTTCACATAGGTGCGCGTACTGCCAGGAAACTGATTCTGGACATCCTTTTCATAGATAAGCGGATATGCGAACTGCGCTCTGCGTGCCTGAACCTGACGAGTAAAATCATCGATAGCCGATGCGGTAAGTGCAGGAATATCACCGGTAACTCCCAGAAGAGGACGTGTGCCGGAAGCGGCCTCAAACCCTTTTCTGCCGTTTTCAAGAATCGTCCCATCACTGTGAACGATGCGAACATCGGATGCCCACGATCCCACTTGAGCACCTGAAGGAAGGACTACGATAATATCGTTGACAGAGGATGCCTCTTGCAAAGCTTCGACAACCCATTGCACCATCGGCTTGCCCGCAATTTCAACCAGCCCCTTGATAGGTTGACTTGGGTCGATCGAAACTCCTTCGCCACCACCAAGTACGATGGCATCAAATGTCTGTGTGTTGTCCATATCTACATCCTAACCTAATGTTGTTGCAACAGACCAGAAGCCCTGTGCATCAGCAGCCTCGGCAAGAGCTTTCGCATCCTCACCTGACTCCGTAAAAGCAAAACACGCAGCCCCGCTTCCACTTACCTGTACCGCGATGGTTTGTGATTGCGCACGAAACCACTCGAGCGCCTCTCCTGTGGCAGGACACACCTCTATGGAAGCCTTGGTCAAATCATTTATCAGAGGAGGGGTCGGCTGAGATGCGCCTACTCTGTCAAAGACTTGATAGACCTCAACGGTCGATGCATGCGCATCGGGCACCATCACCAATACGACAGGTTGACCTGTGCGTGGCGGAAGTGACTTTTCAAATACCTCGCCATACCCAACCATACGACTGCAGGTGGTTGGCGCAAGAAACACCGCGACGTCCGATCCTAAAGAACGCGCGACTGACAGAAGACGTTCATCATCTACAGCGATCCCCCAAAAATGTCCAAGCCCGGAAATGACCGTCGCCGCATTCGACGATCCACCGCCCAAACCGGCCCCATGAGGTATTCGTTTTTCTATATGGATATGAAACGGTAGCTCTTTTTCGAACATCTCACCCATGAGAATCGCTGCCTGATAGACAAGGTTCTTCTCGGGTGCAATCCCCAAATCAACGCTACAGGTAACTGAAAGATCATCGGCGGGCTCGAACGTTATCGTATCTCCGAATTCCAGAAGATGAATGACGGTATCGACCGGATGATACCCGGTTTCATCGACCGCTCCCACTTTGAGCGACAAGTTAATTTTTGCAGGAGAGGGTAATCGCACTACTCTTCTTCAACAAGCCAAGGAAAGATCACTTCGCCGGTCTCGGGATGACTGAGTTCAACCTGACCGGTCAACACATCTGAGAACTGATAGGTCGCGCGTGCTTTACGCTGACGTTTTTCAAGAGTTTCGACCACGAACAACGAGGGGTGTATCTGATGCACGACACCTTCGCGCTCGAATATCTTCGAGCGACCCATGTTTGCTTTTACTTTAATCGGTTGCCCTTGCATCTCTTCGAGACTGTTACGAATCTCATTTATGGCAAAAGGGAGTTTTTGCATGTAAAACCTTTCGAATCCAACCGTCATTATAGCAGGTGAAAAACGCATAATCCACCCTCGGCTACATTTTTCGCATATTTAATTGTTATTTCGAGTACTCGACGTGGGTCAATATCAATCCCTGCGCTGGAGCAGTTTGACCTGCTTGCGTACGATCGCACGCATCAAGTACCTCACGAACCCACTGCGGCTCACGCTTGCCTCGTCCAACCTCGATAAGGGTTCCCACCATAACGCGAACCATCGAATGCAGAAATGCATTGCCCTTTACAACAATGGAGAGTATCGGCTCACCCATAATCATTTCCTGCTCGAATTCAATGGCAAACACTTCGCGACACGTAGAAAGATCCTGATCGTGCAGCTCGTGCGCACTTTTCGTTACGCAAAAGGATGCGAAATCATGCTCGCCGATAAGATACTCGGCTGCTTGCTTCATAGCATCTATATCCAATTCCTGAGAGACATACCAGCTATAGGGAGTCATGAAAAGCGGAGGGCTCTCGCCTTGCGCGATACGATAACGATACTCGCGTGCAGTCGCGTCAAACCGCGCACTGAATTCATCCTCGACGCAGGTGATGTTGCGAATTACCACATCATCAGGAGTCAACGCATTCAAAGAGCGCATAAGCTGATCCTTATTCTCCACAAGTTCATCCGATACACTACAGCTCACTATTTGACTGAGAGCATGGACTCCGGCATCGGTTCTTCCCGCACAAACGGTATCGATCGAAGTACCGGCCAATGTCTCAAGTGCTCTCTCCAGATCGCCTTGTACCGTTCGGGCATTGTCTTGACGAGCAAATCCCGAGAAGTGAGTACCGTCATATGCAAGCTTTATCGCGATAGTCGCCATCTATATCATTCCCTGAAATGCCAGAACCCATACGCTTGCGCAAAGCATAATCACAATACCCACCACCAATGTGTCGTTTGTCCGCCAATGCAGTTCACGCAATCGTGTGCGCCCTTGCCCGACATAACAACGCGACTCCATAGCAATGGCAAGATTATCCGCACGTCTGAACAATTGCACGAGCAAAGGAATGAGCACCGGTATCCATGCCTTGATTCTCGTCAAAAGACCACCACTGGAAAATTGTGCCCCACGCGCGGTCTGCGCTGTGACGATACGATCGGCCTCATCGGCAATAGTCGGAATGAATCTCAAAGCGATAGAGAAGACCAAGGCGATGTCATCGACCGGCACTTTGAATACCCGCAGCGGTGACAGTATGTTCGTAATCGCATCGGTAAGAGAAACCGGCGAGGTAGTAAGCGTAAGAAGCGACGTTACGGACACCAGTGTCAACAAACGTAGCATGAAATAGAATCCGCGAAGTGCGCCCGCATAAGAGATACCGATACCAAACAACGATATATCGGCAGAAATGCCTCCCCATGCGATTGCATTGGCTATCAAGGTGAAACTGCTGATGAAAAGTACCGGTCCTGCAATCATACGAAGAGAGGAAAGGGGGATCTTTGCGGAGAGATATCCGAAGATCACCAACCCCATTACGAGCACAAGCATAAATGCCGAGTTGATGCTGAACAGCAATATCGAAAGAAGAACAATGATAAGTAGTTTGGCACGTGGGTCAAGACGATGAAGCCAAGATGTTCCGGGCACATACATGCCAATCGCAATCTTAATCAAGAGAGATCACCTGACTTGCGTATGGCTCGAAATCCTCAGGAGCATGAGTCACGACAACAATTCCGCTACGAGCCGTCGCCTCGACCAGTGTTTTTATCACAAGCGCGCGTCCTTGCGCATCGAGTGCCGCAGTCGGTTCGTCAGCAAGGATGAAAGTTGGGGTGAACGCAAGGATGCCTGCTATCGCGACACGCCGGGCCTCGCCTCCTGAAAGGTGGAAAGGTGATCTGTCGCCAAATGTCTGCACATCCATCCCGACCGCCGCAAGCGCCTCATCGGCTTGCAGATAGGCGTCTTCGGAAGATGCCCCGAAATTGCGCGGACCAAATGCGACATCATCTCGGACAGTATCAGCAAACAATGCTGATTCAGCATCTTGGAAGATGAGCCCTACTCTTCCTCGATTTGATTTATCAGCGATAGGCGCGTTATCGAGAAGTGCCGTCCCTTCTGTGGGCACAAGCAATCCCGCCATTACCTTGAGAAGCGTGGATTTTCCGCTTCCTGTAGGTCCTTTGACAACAACAAGCTCTCCTTGCCTGACAGCAAGGTTCATGTCCGTTAGCGCATCGACTGTCTGATCACCCAATCGATACGTAACCGATACTCCCTCAACAGTGAGTCCGGATGGATTATCAATAGGAATATGTGGGAGCTCTAGCGTCTCAGTAAGAATGTCTTCGGAGCACTCTTTGTTTCCACCCAGATCGACAATGATATCAGCGTACCGAGTTTCCTCCAGATCATGAGTGACATGCACGATGCCAACCCCGGCCTTCTTCAGATCAGCCATGATAGAGAGAATCTCTGCCCGACCTAAGGGGTCCAACATCGAAGTCGGCTCATCGAACAAGATATATCGAGGCTTCATGGCAAGCGCACCCGCAATAACCAAGCGCTGTTTTTGACCTCCCGAAAGAGTATGGGGCTCACGATCCTCATAGCCGGAAAGCCCGACCTTCATAAGCGCGTCCGCGCATCGAGCGCGAATCTCATCACGTGAGCACCCGAGGTTTTCAGGTCCGAACGCAACCTCGTCAAGCACACTCGTCGCTACCAGCTGGTCGTCAGGGCGTTGTTGCACAAACCCCACCATCGCGCGAACATCACGTGTCGAAGACTCATCGAAAGGGTCAAGACCGTCCACACGAATCGAACCTGAGGCGAGAGGTACTAATGCGGTGATGGATTTCAGGAGTGTGGATTTTCCGCTTCCATTTGCTCCGATAATACACACATGCTGACCTGGCTCACAAGTAAGCGAAGCACCGCTTGGCACTTCGTTGGAGCCGTATTTCACCGATATGTTGTCGACGGTAATCATGAAAGCTTTATTATACGGTATCGCCTTTGTTGAAGTTTGTATTATACTTACTATAAGAAATGTTAATAAAGGAGCATACATGAGCAAGGCCATGATTATCGCAACCGACTCGATTGGATCGAATAATTATGAATTGGGCACGGTACTTATGACTTCCTTTTTTATGAATCTCGCGGAAAACCCTGATCCTCCCTGCTCAATCCATTTCCTCAACGAGGGAGCTCGCCTCACCTGCGAAGGATCCAGGGTTATCGATTTCATCAAGCGACTTGAAGCGCGCGGAGTTGAGATCGCTACCTGCCAAACATGTTTGGAATATCTCAATATCGAAGAAGGATTACTTGTGGGCAATGTCGGCTCGATGTTTGGGACGGTAAATGCGGTACTTCCCGCAGAAAATACTATCGTTATCGCGTAGACAGTACTCTATTTACATATGAATATTGTGGCGATGGGAAGATGATTTATGAACTTCGTGAAGCCCATCGATCTGCCGCAAATAATAACGGAGCACAAGCTTGATTCCGCCTAAAATAGCGACGACAGTAAAGAGCGCAAGTAATGCGGTACTAAGAGAGAACATTTCGACCCAATCTGTTTGATGCGCGTTTTTGAGATATCCAGTTCAGCACCTGAATATCAGTCACAATGCCGACAAGCATCGAAGGTGCGATTACGGTAGCTGTTGCGAGATACACCACAGCAGAAAGATAGCCCTCGAGACCCTGTTCCTTGATGGGGGCAAAAAGCGTACCGAGGAATGACTGATCTGACGAGGCAAGAGCCTCATTGGAATCGCTCGATGACGTACTTGTAGATGATTCCCGATTTGCCGAGTCCTCCTGTCTCGCCTTTTCTCTTTCTTGCGCCTCTTGTGCCAAAGTGGATGCCAATGCCTGAGTTGATGACAAAGGCAGGGATGCAACTTCGATTGGCTGATAATTATTCGATGAGTAGGAAGGTGCTGTCGTCTGCGTCCCTGCTCCACCTCCACCATCAATTTCAAGAGGAGTGTCAGCAGTAGGTGGCGGGTCGACTACTTCCGGTGGATTACTTATCGGCGGTTCGATAGGTGGCTTAACAGGTGGTGTAACAGAGGCCGATCCTTTTACCGTAATCTCAATCTCAATAGATCCGAGCGACGCATCTTGTGCATCAATCTGTATTATGACAGGGTATACTCTTACCCCATTGAGCTTATCAACATCACGAAGTGATGAAACGTCGATTAGCCCAATCGGTCCATTATAGTTTCTAAGCTCTGGGAAGGTTCTGATTCCGACAATACTCTTTTTGGCGATTTCACTCTCAAGATCACCCGCACGTCGAAGGGACATTATTTGGCTTGCGGTATATGAAAGATCCTTTGCGCGAATGCAGTAGAGCGTTCCGTCGCTATGACGAAAACCAGTAGGATTCGGCCATTGACCACATCCACTGGGTCCCTCTCCCTCCCCCTCGTCGACGAGTTCGAATAATCTGCCACCCTGATCGTCATCATCTCCTTGGTTACCCTGAGAATTTACGGGGGATGCATAGGCGAAAGTGACACCGATTGGAGCGATCAACAGCAAGCTGAACGCCATAACGATTGCCATCGCAAGGCCAAGGATGCTACGAAGCATCCCGTGCGAGATATATGTATGCACCAACCTCATGTTACGACGTCAATCCCTCCAATGATTTGAGCGCCTCGGTAATTGCTTTTCGGTAATTACGTCCTACCGGTATCTTCACTCCAGAGTCAAGAACAAGGCTTTCGTTATCATGCCGAGCAACCTTTGAGAGCGAAACCACATAGTTGCGGTGGACCCTCGCGAATCCGTAGTCAGCAAGAGTGTCCTCGATTTTTCCCAGGGTTGAGTAAAAATCGAAACTCCCATCCTCGTAATAGACCGTCACAATCTTTTTCACGACTTCAAAGTACACAATATCACTTAATCGTATAGTTTGACTGTGTCCAGCACATGAAAAGGTTATATACTGCTGGTTTGCGTCTATAGACGCATCCATTGCCCGCGCAAATGTCTTCGTAAACAGCTCCGGAGACGTTGCTTTCTTCAATAAATAGGCAATCGCTCCGACTTCGTAGCCTTCAAGCGCATACGCCGGATCCTCTGTAAGTAGAATAATTTGGGAATTCACTCCTTGCTCACGTATCTTCCGCAGAGTGCCCAGCCCTTCTTGATCGGAAAGTTTAGTTCCGGCGATAATAATTGTCGGCTCAGTATTGTTGCGTGTCACATCAACAAGAAGTTGGGAGCCTTTTGGATAGTAAAGAGTCTTAATCGGAATACCACGCAAGGTGGCGATCTGTTGCACAACGGTAGCATACTGTTTCACATGCGAACTGTCGGCATCACAGAAAATGACACGCAGAACAGAATCTCCGAGTTTTTGACCTTCCATATTAACCATGCATTCCTGCTCCTACAAGAAACGACATCCCATTTGCCGAGCGAGCACAACGGCTCCTGTAGTTTAGTATAGGCTAAATCAACGAAAATGCGGTTGTCAGCCGTATAAAATCCTCCGGAGTCAGCGTTTCTGCTCGCACTCTTCCATCAATATCTGCCTGAACAAAAGCTTCATCGACTATTTTAGCATCAAAATGGGCACGTAGATTATTGCGAAGCGTCTTTCGCCTCATACCGAATGCCGCATCGACGATTTTTCTCACTTCTTCGTATTGGGCCTGAGTCTGAATCAATGGCTTTCGATCAAGTCGAATAACCGCTGAATCCACACGCGGTGGAGGCAAGAAGTTTGTAGGTGCAACAGCAAAATCATCGACCGGTTGTGTGAGAAGGCGCAATTTTACCGTATACCCGCTATAATCCTTTGTGCCGATTTTTGCCTTCATTCGATCGGCCACCTCACGCTGGACCATAACAGTCGCACTTTGCAGGTGGGGCAGCTGCTCGAAAAATCGCAGTGCGACAGTCGCAGCCACCTGATAGGGAAGATTTGCTACAAGTTTTGAAGCCTGGGCGAGGCGACTGCTTGCTGAATCATCATTAAAAATCTGCGCCGCGTCAGCCTGAATGATTTCAACTTGCTCAGGATTGGTTATCTCCTCCAACGGACCAATCAAAGACGCGTCATATTCAATGGCGAAAACGTGTGCTCCTGCATCCTGAAGCGCGAGCGTAAGTGTGCCAATCCCAGGACCGACCTCGATAACGGCATCACCAGACTGCACATCAGCCAGACGTATAATGCGTCCCACAACTTTATCGTTCACGAGAAAATGCTGACCCAATGATTTTTTTGTATACAGCCCCAATTCCTGAAGTCGATCGATTGTGGCCCGAGGAGATGCTAGCTGGGAATACATATACGACAGACCCTTATCCTTCCCATTTCAAAACGGCATCAACAAATGTGCGTATCGTTTCATGAGCTATCTCACGCATGCCTGCATTTTCTTCTCTTAGGATCGCATCAGGTTCATCAAGTTCCATAAGCACCGTCGGCTTTGAAAGATTGAATTCCGCAATATTGGAGGCACTGGTAAGCGGAATTTCCACCGCCTCAGTCCCGAATGGATCGTTGCCGCTTCCAACGATCAATGCCGCAGCCGGTCTTCTCGTTTCGAACTTGAGTGTTTCACCCCGAGATCTACGCGCCCAGAAGAACTGGAAGCGATCTATCATTGCTTTAAGCTGGCCGGGAACCGAAGCGAAGTAGATTGGGGTTATCCAAAGAAGACCTGAGGCAGAATCAAGCATCTGGTAAAGAAGGGTTACCTCGTCTTCGTAGACACATGAACCAGTGGATACGCAATTCTCGCACCCATTACAGGGATGGCCTCCTGATGTCATCAGCATACTGGCTGATACGATAACCGCATCGCACCCTCTCGCATCGCACGCATTGAATGCATCAAGTGCTAGTGCGGCGCAATTTCCATCCATACGAGGACTTCCCTGCACGATCACTACCAATGGCTTGTCCACAATACACCTCGTTTCGTTATAATCACACTCATGATTATACCTCCTGATAGAGCACAAACCGACGCATCGCAATCCTCGGTATGTGCGCCGCAGGTTCTGATTGGAACAATCACGCCTGAAATATTGGTGCGACTTCAAGAGCACTATAATGCACTTTCCGCGGATGATCAGGCATTTGTTGATGCCGGTCCCTCTGAGACCCGACGAGCACTCCGTATCAGTCAATTGAGACTTGCGCAAATGGGTGCTGCTCTTTGTGGACTCAATGACGAGAATCTCACGTTGCTATCCGATGACAAAGGATGTCCTCGATTCAATGCGCCTCTTATCCCGCCCCTCTATCTCAGCATCAGTCATAGCGATACAGCACTTGCTGTCGCAGTCAGCCCTTTCCCCATCGGGATCGATATCGAAGATGTGCGTCATATGCCCAAAAAGCCAATCACGCTCTTATTCTCCTCTGAGGAACAGGAATCTATCATTGATGATGAATCATTTACTCGCGCATGGGTGCGCAAAGAAGCGTATGCGAAGTGGCTCGGCACAGGTCTTATTGACGAGTTGGCAAGTGGTGTATACAACACCGAAACCTATGTGACTGATATCTTAATAGGAACGCATGCGCAATACCTCGGACTTGCCGGCACGAATTGCGGCAGCGCAGTCATCACTGAAGTCGAACTGTAATCCTAGTCTTTGATGTCGCTCTTGACTCCCCTGTACCGCGATGCGGGTCCTGAACCTATTCTTTCAATCAAACCCGCATCAAGCATATCTCTAAGAATCTGCGTAACTCGCGATTTAGAAACATGCAATTCATCTTGGATTTCCTTCCTGCTTCTTGAGCCATAGCGCGCAAGTAGTCCGGCTATATGCTCTTTTTGGTCAGGGCAACTTCTGTCACCAACTGAAGGCACATCAGATATTTTATTTTTCACATTAGGAAGATTAAGTATGAAAGCGGCATCAAGAATTTTGATATCCGGCCGCACTTCATAGGACTCGTACTCCTTTTTAATCTTTCGTATGCCAGTCCCAAATGCTTCGATGTAATCCAGTCGATAGAATATTCCAGCAAGTTTAGGATTACGCAAAATTTTCCTCTATCGACCACTATCCTAGCATACAGTACTGAATGAAATGGATTGCGCAGGGACTTTTCTTGCCACAACGTTTAGACTGCGTCTTGCGCTCCCGTTTCCGGACGCATGTGGGGAAAGAGTAAAACATCGCGAATAGAGGCACTATCAGTAAGTAGCATCACAAGGCGATCGACTCCGATTCCCATACCCCCTGCAGGTGGCATACCGTATTCCTGCGCCCGCAGGTAATCTTCATCCACGCTCATCGCCTCGACATCACCCTCGTCTTTCGCGCGTGCCTGCTCCTCGAAGCGCTCGCGCTGATCGACAGGATCGACGAGCTCGCTGAATGCGTTCGCAAATTCACGTCCGGCAATAAAGAGCTCGAAGCGATCGGTGTAGAGCGCATCATCGTCACAACGACGGGAAAGTGGGGAGACCTCTGCGGGATAGCGATAGACAAACGTCGGTTCACGCAAAGTCTCTTCGACCAGTTTTTCAAATAGTTCGAGCAACAATTTGCCCGTGCCGTGAGATTTCTCATAGGTGATTTCATACTCGTCACACAGAGCACGAAGTTCCCCTATATCCGTATGCGCCGAAACCTCACGACGTGCGTTCGTTTTGCTACTGATTGCCGTGCTAACCAACTCATCCATCGTCATGCGCTTCCAAGGTGATGCGAGTGAGATCGGTTCGTCCTGATACGTCAATTCAAGCGTGCCGAGCATCTCTTGCGCGACAGACGTTATCAATCCTTCGGCAAGCCCCATCATAGTCTCCATTGAGCCATACGCCTCATACATCTCAATCATCGTGAACTCAGGATTATGTCGGGGCGACATCCCCTCATTGCGAAACGACCGATTGATTTCATAGACCTTCTCGAATCCACCTACCAGCAGACGTTTGAGATAGAGCTCTGGAGCGATGCGAAGATAGAGAGGCATATCAAGAGTATTGTGATGTGTCACAAAGGGTCGGGCGACCGCGCCACCCGCGATGGGATGGAGCATCGGGGTCTCAACTTCAAGATAGCCCTGCCCGTCCATATATCGTCTGATAGCAGAGATAATCCCAAAGCGTGTCACGAATGTATCACGTACCTCAGGATTGACAATCAGGTCGACATAGCGCTGACGATAACGCGTCTCGATGTCAGTCAATCCGTGATACTTCTCCGGAAGCGGGCGAACCGCTTTGCTCAACAACTCCAATCGAGTAGGTTGAATCGACAGTTCACCTCGGCGCGTACGAAGCACAATGCCTTCCGCATAAATCCAGTCACCGACACCGAAGCTCATCGCTTTGGCAAACTCATCTTCACTTAAATCATTGGAGCGAACGAACAGCTGCAAGTCGCCTGTCGCATCGCGGATGACAAGAAACGCCATCTTTCCCTGATCACGCTTGGCAATAAGGCGTCCAGCGACACTCGTGTGCTCTTCAGTTGTGATACCTGGCTCAAGATCGTGATACGTTTCTGCCAACTGTGCCGCTCGTGATGCTGGCGTAAATCCTGACGCGTAATTCATGGGATACCCCTGTGTTATTTGGTTACCTTTACTGATGTAATCTTAACCTTAATCACACCGCTTGGGGCGGTAATCTCTACGGTATCGCCTTCCTTTTTGCCGAGCAGTGCTGCGCCAATTGGCGAGTCAACGCTCATGAGTCCGTTAAGTGGGTTGGCATTCGCACTTGCAACGATATCGTAGGTGGATTGTTTTCTCGTTTTAGAGTTGGTGAACTGTACCGTAGTGCCGATGCGAACGGTTTTGACATTGCCGGAAGGCTTGACCACAATAGCGCCTTCAAGGATACGCTCGATCTCCGCAATACGGGATTCGATGAATCCTTGCTCGTTCTTCGCATCATCGTATTCGCTGTTCTCACTCAAGTCGCCGAAGCTCTTTGCTTGAGCAATGCGTTCGATGACAGCGGGACGTTTGATCTCTATGAGTTCAATAAGCTCGTTATCAAGAGCTTCTTTTCCTGCAACTGTTAGCTCAACTCTACCGGTCATTTTCCGTCCTTTGTTCACTTTTATATCTGCACTATGGTAATACAAAATAAAGTGTTTTACAGAAAAAACGAAAACGTTTCAGAAAAGGTCATTTCCTTCCCTGAAACGTTATCAGTTTCTATTGGCTATGAAAGCGGCTTCGTGGCTAAACCTACGCCTCTTCAACCTCATCCTCATAGATGACCTTCGCGACTTTGCGAGCAGGATCGATTGCAACTTCTTCAACCTCAGCAGAAGCTGCCGAAGGCTCTTCCTTGATCTCAGTTCCACCGGCCTCGTTCATCTCTTCCGTGAACTCGGTCATACCTTTGCGAACTTCCTTCATAGTCGAACCGAACATCTTGCCAAGCTTCGGAAGATTCTTTGGCCCGAAGACGATAAATACTAGGAAAGCGACTCCCGCGATTAACAGTATTTCTGCAAACCCCATGGTCTTGAACATGCATGTCCTCCAATCAAATAACTACAAGAATTAAGCCTATACCAATTACATCTCGGAGTAAAGGGTTGCCTCGCCGCAGTCACAATTTTCTTGGGTAAGCGGTATGCGAGGAATCATGTCGAGTAAAAGTGCTTTCAGCTTATCCAGATTCTCAGCGAACACTTTCATGACATCGGCATTTTGAACCGCGCCTTCTTTATCGACACCCGCATCATAATCCGTGATGAGCGCAATACCGCAATAGCACATATCAAGCTCACGTGCGAGATACGCTTCAGGATATTGGGTCATATTGATGACTTCCCACCCCTGCGCCGCAAACCACTCTGACTCCGCACGTGTGGAAAAACGGGGACCCTGAATGGTAACTACCGTACCCGTTGGATGAAAAGGAATCTTAGTGTTTTCGCAACCCTCGATTGCCAGAGCGCGCAAATCACCACAGTAGGGGTCGGCACTGGATACATGAGTGACTTTAGGACCGTCATAGAATGTATCCTTACGACCTGAAGTGCGATCGACGAATTGATCGAGTATGACGAATTCGCCCGGCACTACGTTGGCTTGTAATGAGCCGCAAGCACACGGTGCTAAAATCCGTTTCGCTCCCAATTCCTTCATCGCCCACAGATTCGCCCGATAGTTGATCATATGAGGAGGAATACTGTGTTTGAGGCTGTGACGGGGCAGGAAAGCGACCGTCTTGTCTCCGATGGTGCCTATCATAGCGTCATCAGAAGGGGCTCCGAAAGGAGTATTGATAGTAACTGACTCGGCATTTTCAAGTAAGTCATAAAAACCGGTTCCGCCAAAAACGCCTATGTCGACCTTTGGATATTTGCTCATTGTAATACTCCCATCGCCCAGAGTTGCAGTCCTGCACAAAGTAATATGATAGCGCATCCAATAGGAAGCGCCCAAAGCAAAGGTGCCTTCAAGTCACGCCAGGATTCGACACTGTGCATATAGCGAGGAACAAGTCCTACCAAGACAAGTGCGATAAGCCAAAACGTCGTTATGATGAGCAACCCCTGAAAGCCTGCGGCAAGAAAACCCAGTATCAGACTCAAGCCATATACGACTGCAAGACCGAGAGGAATACTCAGTATCCAATACATGACATCGCGTGCACTATTAAGAATCCGGTCAGTGGAACGATGCTTTGCGAGAGATTCAACCAGCAGGGAATATATGACCGGTGCCATACCGGAGCCAAACATGATGCCCGTTAGTACACGTACGAAGTTGGTCGTTTCGTAGTAGCCCAAATAGGAAGCGAACCCATCGAATCCCATAGCGCCAACAGCAATCGCAGCTCCTATGAAAAAAGGAATGCCTGGTACTCCCGTTCGCTGCGCGCCCCTATAAAGCACAAATAGAATAATGAGTGTCACAATAATGCCCACATATATCCCAGTACATCGCGCGCAGACAGGAAACTGCACGCCACCGTAGATAAATGAACGTTCCGGTAACTGATGACAGAGACCGAAGCCTAATACATGGAGTATTTCTTTGTAGAGCTCTATCCTTAACACCTCATTCCGTTCGTACTATCCTAGCATAATGAAAGAGGGGCTCTTTCGAGCCCCTCTTGCCAAATTCCATATCGCTTCAGGCTATCTTCCTGAGCGCTCACGAGCTACGCGTACGTGACAGAACGCGCAGAACGTCTCTTGGTGACAACGATAGCAGTCCATCGCATTACCTTCCGTCGCTACGACCGCATGGTAGGTATACCATGGCTCGGTCGCAATTGACTCAGGATGGTGGCACGCATCACAGAAGACTTGAGTATGACAAATTGCACATGTTGGGCGATCGTACGTACCATCGTTGATTTCCTTGCTGTGCGGAAACACTTCTGCTCCACCACCGGTCGGGTGAGGCATATCCAACACATGACAACCCTTACAGTACGGTGAGTTAGCAAGAGTCGATGCTTGACCCTCGTGACAGAAGAGGCAGTTATCGACATCAGCCCTGAACTGAGTAACATGACCGCCACCCTGAACGAAATCAGATGCGAAGTGAGACGCAGGCACTACGTTGTCTGCCTGGTGACAATCGACGCAATCCTGTTGGAGGTGGCAAATACCAGCACAGGTGGATGAGCCATGTTCGATAGTCGCAACGCCATGAAGTTGCATCCAGTTGCTGGTCGCAGTCGCACCGATATGGTGACAGCTTGAGCACACTTCCACATATCCGTGACATGTCAGACAGGTCGCAGGATCACTTGCACTATGCATTCTTCTAAATTGATCAGGATGCGGCATATCCATACCGTGACAGTCAAGGCAGAATTGGGCATTGAAGCCGCCCTCGCCATGACAGACTGCGCAACCTTCGGTAGAGGTTCTCGCGCTCAACGCATGAGCAGCGGTTGCTTTCGCAGGCTCTACGCCATAGATAGTCATCGCAGGCACCTCAGGATAGGTGAAGTTGGCTACTTCGTGTGAAACAGGAATAATATTCATGGACAGGTGGCAGTCAACGCAGAATTGAGTCGTGTGACATGCCTGTGTACAGATTCCTACGCCCGTTGTGTCAATCGCAACAGCGTGCTGCACCATCGTCCAGTCGCTGTTCATGTCGAAGTTCCAGTCGGACTCCGGTCCATGGTGACACGCAGTGCAGAATTGGGTCTCAGTCTCAACACCGTGACACATGACGCACTTCTCAGCTTTTTCCTCTTCTTTAGACATCGCAGGATGTCCGTCAACATCGGTGATGCTGACCGGTGTCAGGAACTGCTGAGGATGTGGCATATCCATGCCGTGACAGTCAAAGCAGAAACTCTGCAGATGACAGGTGTAGCAATAGTTGATGGCAGCAACCGGTGCTAGAGGCAAAGGAGCATCATAGCCGGCTTTTTTGGCAGCACTTCCGTCGACATCATCGGTGATGGCGCGCAGTTGTGCTGTTTTAGTCTTCTCGTTAGGTTCGACTATATCGTGCTTTTCAATCGTTTCCTGAACCAGGCTATACGCATCAAGCGCCATATCCGCATGTGGACGACCAAGGAAGTCGGCGACATCATGATTGGATGGCACAAGGTTGAAGTCAGGAGTATGACATGCAAGACACTCACCGGTCGCCGGTTTGTTCGTCTCCATATCGTGGCAGCGATAGCATGCCGTCATGAGCATGAAATCCTCATGCATGAACGCTGGCTCGCCAGTTTGCGGATCGGAAAGCACGAGGTCGATACCGTACTCATTGTGTCCAACACGGTTGTGACACATCGTACAGGTAACACCGAAATCCTCATGGACCTTGTGATCGATAACGATACCCGGCGAAGGAGTTACATTACGGTTATTCAAGTTGTGACATTGGGTACAACGATTGTCAGGGAATTCGTATTTGTTGAGTGCGAGTGCACTATATGGATTGATAGGAATACTGAATGTGCCCATGAGAGTTGGCGGTAACTCCGCAATTGCCGCACCAAGTTTGGACTCGATAAGACTTAGGGGTGATTTGCCAGGCTTGTAGTGACATGCAACACAAGAGACATTCTTGTGCGATGAGTTCAGGTACGAATTGATCGAATCAGCTTGCACACTGTGACAAATCTCTGCGCAGAACCAGAAGGATGTCGTCGCACCTACCGCGATTGCCACAAAGAGACAGACAAAACACAGCAGTGCGCCAACCCAGATAATCGCACGAGGGCGAGTGACAGGATTCCTGAACGCTTCAATCGGATGAAATTTCATCGGTTACTCCTCAATACCTTACCTACATCAACAAACACAGTCCAAACAAGTAGATTGGACAAAATCCCTACTATATGAACTTTATATGAAGATGGAAGAATTGACAACCATGAACGGCTGATTGAGCGTGTTGCAGGTTTCGGGGCGGGGCCGCCCCATACAGTAAAATGGCCTCTTTGAGTAATCGGCAGATAACCAAGGAGGCCAAGTATGAATGATAACAAAGAAACGATCGATCTGGATGCATTGATTGTATCGGCACTGAGTAAGATGTTACTCGATAAGACCGTTGCCTGCGAAGACTTCACTTCCATCGAGAGGTTCGGAATCGAGAAAACGATGGAGCTGCTGTGCAAAGCGATGGCACAAAGCCTAGAGGCGTTTGACCAGATGGTATTTAACGAGAAGGATCCTCGCTTTTGCTCGAAAGGTTTCGAGAAGCGTGAGATGCTCACGATGGCAGGACCGATAAGCTTTAACAGGCGCAGATACACACATCAGACAGGGTGCGTCTACCTTGTCGATGCCGCACTCGGCATCGCGCCCAACCAAAAGATAAGCGCACTGCTCACCTCAGAGCTTGCCCGCCTGTCTTTAGACCAGTCATACCGGGCCGCCGGAGAGGCCTTTGCGCTTTATCTGGGCGATGCCGTAGACAAAAAGACGGTCAAGACGTCCATCGCCCGCAGTGCCGAGTTGCTCGATGAGCCACAGATGACAATGCCTGAGAAAAGAACGGTGCCTGCTCTTGATATGGAGGCGGACGGAATCTTTGTACCCCTGCAACGCACCAAAGCACAGAAAAAGGCGGAAAGACAGATGAAAAAGCCTAGGCGCCGCCGCGCCCGCAAAGAGGTAAGCGTGCTGAGTGCCTATGAGGGCAAGCAGACCGATGCGTGTGGGCGCAAAAGGCGCGAGGAGGCATTGCACTACGCATCGAGCCTACCTGCGCCATCGGTGTGGGAGGCATTCTCAGCAAAAGTCACTGATAAGTGGGATGTCGATGCAATGTATTACCTCAACTTGGCAACTGATGGGGACACCAAGTACGAGGCCGGTGCTACCCACTTTGATACAGACATCAGCTGTGCCTACGACCTTTTCCATATCGTCGGTGCCATAAAACCACTGTTCGGTATTGATATCGCCCGTGAAGTGTATGCTGTTATGGCCGATGAGGGATTTAGCTTAGGACTGCAGACACTTCATGACTACACTCAGTACTACTTTGAACAAACCGGCAATGAGGGTTACAAGGAAATCTATGACTTCATCAAGTGTCACGAAACCGAGATCAAGACGGCGTTTGCCTACAATCTAGGCACAATCGAGGGAACCAACGCACATATCATCAAGGACCGTATGAAAGGCCGCGGTATCGCCTGGTCATCAGGTCTTGAACCGATGGCGCGCCTGCAGGCATCCCGCGCATCGGGAGATGCAGTGCCGATTGCTGCTGGCAGACGCGACTGTGATCTTGCCCAGATCGGCAGACAACGCACGATCGATGAGATCGAGTCTGTGATCGCGACAATGGAAAGGAGGGCAAAAGCGACAAAACGCACATCGACAAAGATATCTGATACTCCCTACTACCGTCAGGTGACGATCGGCTCATCCAAGGCGCGAGAGGCAAACCACAGCTACCTGCATCTGTGGAGCTGACCTTCTAAAGATAGACTAAGCCCCGCGATGCGGGGTCGTCTCCCTACACCGGTCTGCGCGAGCGGTTTTCTCAGTGCGGACTCTTTGTCTCAAAAGATTGAAAGCTCGGGGTTTTCCGCTCGGTTTGGTGAGGGGTAAGACCCAGACCCCGCATCGCGGGGCTTAGCTTTTGCCAAGAAAACTCCCTTGCCGCCTACACTTTCTCCCAAAGATCTACCGATGCGCTATCATGGGAGGGAAAGAGATTACTCCCCCGAACAAAGCAACACACTTCCTTCAAGAATCCAAGCCTTCCCCGAATCAAGCCTTCAGCCAGTCGAGGCATATTGCCAAAGACTGAGCTTATAAGCCGAGCGCAAGCTCGGAACGCGCTCGCAGGCGAGCGTTGGAGGGTTAAGGAGGTCACATGGACGAATATGTGATCTATGTGGTGTACCGCATAGACGGATATGTCATTGTGGTTTCCGTCGCTAGAGATTAGTCTCTAGGACGCGAAAGCGACCCTTGCCGCCGAGCGGGTAGGGGTCGCCCACTTAACTACATCATAACACAGGCAGTTTTTCTCTCAAAACCAACCTTCAAGAAGGCATTGACAACATCTTCGAGAGCAAACGCATCTTTTTTCGCACCTGATTTATCCAGGATGATATTGTCCCTTCTCAAACCGAGAAAAACGGGATCTCGTTTCCGAGATCCCGCCTTCTTACTTTTTAAGGACTTGTGTTACAGTCCTTTTGTATATGGCATGTTTTGCGAGCCTACTGCTCGAACCTCTTGCGATATACAGCGGTGCCCAGCACAGCACATCCGAGAAGTGCGACTGTAGCGATTGACCACAGGGTCGTGCTATCTCCCATAGGAGGCGTTGTCGAACCGTCGCCAGGGGGCACTTCATCTGTCGGGATAAATACCGCGATATAGCCCGCATCCGACCACAACCCATTCTCGTTTGCAGGTGGGATGAAGTGTGCCTCGGTTGAGATGATGGCATCCATAGGGTCTTCTAAAGACTCGAGCCAGTCAAGCCATGCCTCGAACTCCTCATCTGAGGCAAAGGTGGAACCGATCCATCCGATGAAGTCATAGCCGGTATCAGCCACAGCAATCGATCCTGCAGGAGTACCTGTCGCAGGTATGGTCTCTTCTTCAAGTGTGACGCTCCCACCATCGGTGGCTACGTAGAATATCTCGACCATATCTGCTTGTGGAGTACTCCAGTGAGCATACAGTATCATATCGTTATTGACTGGATTATTGAAGTTCCATTGCGTACCGCCTGTGGCTTGGGTCCACCAACCGGCAAAGACCTTATCCTCAGGTGCTATAGGTACCGCAGGCGCAGCAATAGCGGTACCTTGGACAACCGCCTCGGTAAAGGGCTGATCGATACCGTTTTGCGGATCGAACGTCACATCGACATAGGTGGTGCGCTGCCAAAGGAAGATATTGGCGAGTCCGTTTGTCGGAGGAGTGACAAGATTGGTAGCTGTCGCCCAAAATGCGATCTTGGTACCATCTGCCGTTATTGAGGGATCTTGGACAAGACCACCGGCAGCTCCACCCTCTGCGCCGTTGCCCGATCCAACCGTAATCAGTTCGGTGATGCCGCTAACAGCATCGAACAAGAGAAGGTTAACCCTACCGTTTGTGGGAATGGCGGTAAGATCGGTGGCAGTTGAATTAAACACGATCTTGGATCCATCGGGTGTTATCTGAGGACTGCCCGACCAATTGTTGCCTCCGTCACCCGATCCGGTTGTTATCAGTTTAGTGGTGCCTGCCCCCACATCGTATAAGAAGATGTTACGGGTATTAGTCGTAGGCGTTGCCAAAAGATCGGTGGCCCATGAGTTGAACACGATCTTGGATCCGTCAGGGGTTATCTGGGGAACGCCCGACGAGTTATTGCCCCCATCGCCAGAACCGATCGTTATCAGTTCGATGATACCTGTCCCGACATTGTAGAGGAAGACGTTACCAGCGCTATTGGTGGGGGTTGCCAAAAGATCGGTGGCACTTGAGTCAAACACTATTGTGGATCCGTCAGGTGTTATCTGAGGACTGCTTGAATAGCCGTTGCCCCCATCGCCTGATCCGGTCGTTATCAGTTCGGTGGTGCCGGATGCCACATCGTAGAGGAATATATTGCCATTGCTATTAACATAGGTTGCCAAAAGATTGGTTGAATATGAACTAAACACAATCTTGGATCCGTCAGGTGTTATCTGGGGATTGTATGATCCGCCGTCACCCCCATTGCCCGCCGATCCGGTGGTTATCAACTCGGTGGTGCCGGACGCCACATCGTAGAGGAAGATGTGAGGACCGCCATGCGTAGACGGCGTTGCCAAAAGATCGGTGGCCCATGAGCTGAACACGATCTTGGATCCGTCAGGGGTTATCTGGGGGTCGACTGAACTCTGGTCGCCCCCATTGCCCGAACCGACTGTTATCAGCTCGATAGTGTCGGATGCCACATCGTAGAGGAAGATGTTGCCATTGCTATTGGTGGGGGTTGCTAAGAGATCGGTGGCAGATGAGTGGAACACGATCTTGGATCCGTCAGGGGTTATCTGGGGAGCGCCCGACCACTG
>Ga0209737_10000891_pt1 | contig 22741 bp, 25 predicted proteins | sample TergutCu122P3_FD_187284 | JGI IMG/M metagenome (GOLD analysis project Ga0209737, IMG submission 187284) | Cubitermes ugandensis P3 segment gut microbial communities from Kakamega Forest, Kenya - Cu122 P3 (SPAdes) (version 2) | ecosystem: Host-associated > Arthropoda: Insects > Digestive system...
CATAGGCATCGGACTCTTGCTTGCACTTTCGGGAATCGGAAGCGCAATTGGTGTAACTATTACCGCAAATGCTGCGATTGGAGCAATGAAAAAGAACCCGGACAAATTTGGAAATTACTTGATTCTTACGGCTTTCCCCGGAACGCAAGGACTTTACGGATTTCTCGGCTACTTCCTCCTTTCCGGACATTTAACAGCGGATCTTACTGGAATGCAAGCAGCCGCAATCTTCTGCGTGAGCATTGCATTAGGATTGCTTTGTATTTTCTCCTCCCTCCGCCAAGGAGCGGTTGGCGCTAACGGCATCAACGCTATTGGGCAAGGCTACGACGTTTTCGGACGCACCATGATCTTGACTGTATTCTCTGAATTATATCCTATTGTGGGTATTGCGGCGTTGTTCTTGATTGGAAATTCAAGTATTTTTTAAGATTTTAAAAGAACCTGTTCTTAAACAATGAAATGACCCCCAAAAGTTTTTATCCAACTTTTGGGGGCTTGTTTTAATCAAATATCCCAAACCGAAATAGCATTGGCATTATGGGTAAGTGGATAAACATTATCAGTTAAACATATTAACGAACCATATTCTATCTTTTTGCCAAAAGATTCTAAAACAGCAAAATGTTTTACCATCTTCGGATCCGGTGTTGCCGTGCGTTTTATTTCTACAGGATAAAAAACACCGTTTTGAAGTATCAATAAATCTATTTCCACTTGATTGCTATCGCGATAATAATACAATGAAGGATGTAATCCATTGTGCTTATACGATTTTAAGATTTCCGAAATGACAAAAGTTTCAAATATAGCGCCGTTCATTGCACCTGAAGCAAGTGTTTCCGGTGTATTCCAATCTGTTAAATATGCACACAGACCGGTATCTAAAAAATAAAGTTTCGGGCGTTTGGTAAGTCTTTTTGTAATATTCTCATAATAAGGTTGCAACAAAAAAACTATTCCGGATGCCTGAAGCACAGATAGCCATGATTTCACCGTATTAAGCGAAATATCTAATGAATTAGATATGTCTGTCAGATTCAGTTCTTGACCTGTTCTTGCTGCTACTACTTTCAGAAAGTTATAAAACGACAACTCATTTCCAATATTCAGCAATTGGCGAACATCGCGCTCTATATAAGTTTTCACAAACGAGCTATAAAACAACGACCAAGTATCATCTTTTTTCAATGTAATTTCGGGAAAAGAACCTTTCCAAATTATGCGATACGTTTCTGAAAGCGTTTTTTTAGATAATATGCTTGGCGGAGTCTGTGAGGGTAAAAATGGCTTTTGTAAATTACCTTTCTTCTCTTGTTCGTATATCGAAAAACCCATCAATTCCAATACTGCCAAACGTCCTGCTAAACTTTCCGATACACCTTTCATCAAGAGAAATTGCTGTGAACCTGTCATCCATACTTGCCCCGGTTGGTTGTTTTTGTCTATTAACATTTTTATATGTGAAAAAAGTTCAGGAGCATATTGTATTTCATCTATTAGCAAAGGAGGTTTGTATGTCTGGAAAAATAAATATGGGTCTTCTTTTACCAATTTCAGCGACAAGACATCATCCAATGTAATGTATATTCTGTTATCATTAGTTAAATTCTTTAAGACCGTTGTCTTTCCAACTTGTCGCGTTCCGGTAAGCAGCAAAGTTTTGAAATTAGCATCTGCTTTTTTAATAACTGCTTCTATTGTTCTATGTTTTAACATGGTAATTAATATTTTATGAAAATTTGCAATTCGAATGCAAAATTACATAAATTTTAATTCAAATAATTTAAAGCAAGAATATTATTTCATTTGCATAATCAATAAATAAAAATTAGCGCCATATCAAAAATTATACTGCAACAACAAATTAACCCGATGCGCGTATCCTCTTTCGCCGTTTAAATTCACCCGCTGCCCCCAAACCAACTCGACGCCGGTAGAAGCAAAATCAAAAAAGTTCCAAATCGTATTTATGGCCAAATATTGTCCATATTTGTAATACCACGGCAAATACATTTTAAAATAAGGACCTGGCGGGGTTTCCAATTTTGTAATTCCATATACAATATTGGAGTGCAGTTTATTTGTCCAATATTGTTGCAAACCGAGGTAGCCACCATACATCCACACCGTGCTCATTTTTTGATTTTCCCTAAAAGCCGGCAGCAAATCAAGATTAAATACGGACAAATCTTGAATATAACTTGCAATTCCCCTACCTCCATCTATTTGATAATATAGCATGGCTTTTTTCCACAAATTGACGGTACCGCTGATGGAAAGTCCGCCTCCGGGTACAAAAGCCGACTTTTTATTTAGCGTAGAGTCTCCGTAATTCATAATTCTGAATACTGCCCCCAATTGCACATGCCCAAACTTACCTTGATATTTAATATGTGTAACGAGATCAGGAATACGCTGCGGCTGGTTATAGATTTTAGGTACTTCTCCCATTAAAATTTCAGAAAACTCGGCCGCCACAGCCACTTGAAGTTTGTCTTTATAATAATAGGTATAGCGAATCATGGGGTGTCTAATGGCAATTTGGTTGTTTGGACCTTCGCCATCAATAGTAGGAGGTCCCGCCTGCAAATCCATAAAGGTGCTCCATGTTTGCCCCACCGTTAATCCCAAAAGGGAGATATAGGCATGACGCAACTTAAATGTATTGTTTTGTCCTGCAAAGTTTGCCTCAACAAACGAAACAATCGTGTGTTTTTTTACGCGTCCTACCACTTTAAAATGCAAGCGCGATTGGTTGGCAAAAATCCTAAATTGCCCGTAGTGATTTGTAGGAATGGGGATCAGCGATGTAATAAAATCATTGCTTGGAATGGAACCGTTAAAATCGCAAAATGTTACTACTTTAACAAAACCCCCAATACCGAATTTAAAAGTCTGATTTTCATTAGCTACCATAAATCTCGGATCACTTTTATCAAAATTTGCTTTTTGAAAATATCCTTGTTCCGGATTATAAATATGATACCAAAGTGTATCGGAAACTCTAATAATTGCTCCTCCTAATATTTTCCTTCCACTTTTGGTTTTAGGTATTGAATCTTGTTGTGCAAAACTACTTAAATAGGTTAAGATGCAAAAAATCAATATAAAAAAAGAAAATTTATGTTTCATGCAGAGATTTTTTTTTGCAAAATTAAATATAATTTCAAATATTTCATATTTTTGCGCATATTACAATCATATTTTCTCATTAAAAACAATACATAACTATGGCAAAAAATTACGAACAAGAAGAAATAGGCGGAATTAATATGATAGCCGCCGGAACCACACTTACCGGAGATATTGTTTCTGCGGGCGATTGTAGAATTGACGGCGTCTTAAAAGGCAATATTACTTCCAATTCAAAAATCTATATCGGCAAAAACGGAATTATTGAAGGTAAAATCCAATGCCATTCTATTGAAATAGAAGGACAAGCTAAAGCGGATATTACGGCAATCGAGCTCCTTTCTCTCAAAGCATCGGCTGTTTTAACCGGAAATATACGCATAAGCAAAATTGCTATTGAACCCGGCGCCAATTTTGTGGGCAACTGTGTGATGCAAAGCCCCGCCTCTACTCCAAATCCTGAAACTGTAAATGAATAATTTATTACAAAATGGCTAAAAAAATAAAAAAAAGTACACCGGCAAAAGGAGCTAATTATTTAGCAATGTCTTTCCAAATGGGGTTATTGATATTTTTAGCTGCTTATGGAGGCATGAAATTAGATCAGAAAATGGGAATTCCGCATGCCTTTGCCATTCTATTTTCCTTACTTGCCATTGCACTTTCCATGTACTATATCATTCGTAAAGAGATTCCTAAAAAGAAAAAAGATGACTAAAATTCCTGTTCGAAAATTTGTGCTCCTATTGATTATTTTTTCGGTAATCATGGCAACTGCCGGTGTTGCATTCCAATGGGTAACGCCACAATATGCTTCACCTGCCATTCCGTTTATTGTAATTTTCTTCTTTTTAATTACACTTTTTACCCTTTATGTCGTTTTACGAACGTCGCATCAAACTTCAGGAAAAAAATTTATTGCCGGCTATATGTTATCTCGCATCATCAAAATGTTTTCCATCTTCTTTTTTTTAATTTTATATATGACGTTAAACAAGGAAGACCGTTGGAATTTTGCCGGCGCATTCCTCGTAATCTATTTCTCTTACTCTATTTTTGAAATTATTGCGCTTAAAAAACAATGAAACATTCCTTCGATAATATTCGCCCCTACACGGAAGAAGAAACCATGCAGGCAGTGAAAAAGTTATTTACCGACCCAACATTTATACAGCAACTATCTATTTTTAAAGATAAAATTAATGTGAATGAATGGATAAAAGAAGTTTTAGCTTGCAATACCCGACATGAATTTCATCTGACTTTTGCCGTTGCTATTTTTTACTATTTTATTGAAAAAACTTGTACTCAAATTCATTATTCGGGCATTGAAAATATTGATCCTAAAAATCAATATTTATTCATTGGCAATCACCGAGATATTGTATTAGATTCTGCGTTCTTGCAAATCTATTATTTTAAAAACGGCTATGAAGCCTCTCGTTCCGCTATTGGCGATAATCTCATTTCAAATCCGCTTTTCGTTGAGCTTGCGCGTATGCATCAAATGTTTTTAGTGCTGCGTTCCGGCACACTAAAAGAAAAAATGATGAATACGCAACTCTTGTCTTCCTATATACATCGTAGCATTTTTGAAGAAAAAGAATCGGTGTGGATTGCCCAGGGAAACGGCAGAACAAAAAACGGAGATGACAAAATGCAACAAGGGCTTTTAAAAATGTTAACTTTAGCTGCTCCGCAAAATGCCATGCAAACATTAAAACAAATGCAAATTACGCCGGTTACCATCTCATATCAATACGAACCTTGCGCACAATTAAAAGCCCGTGAATTAGCACTTTCCGAAAACACACCCTATATAAAACAACCCGGCGAAGATATAAAGAGCATCATTGAGGGAATTACCGGATTTAAAGGTGAAGTGCACTTTGTTATTGGAAAACCATTACAACAAGAACTTGACGATATTCCTCAGGAACTATCTCTAAACGAAAAACTTGCATTGCTTTGCGAACAAATTGACCGTCAAATTTATGAGCATTATTTTTTATATCCGCAAAACTATATTGCCATAGATATACAAGAAAACTCAAATAGATTCTCTACTCATTATACACAAGAAGAAAAAGTCGCTTTTACGCACTATTTAAACGAGCAATCTATTGTTCCGGATGTCTCTAAAGAAAAAATGATAAAGCATTTGTTAGATATTTATGTGAATCCGGTGAGGAATAAATTTAAGGTTTAAAAATTTAAAGATTTAAAATTTATGGGTTTATGGGTTTATAGGTTTACTGCTTTCTGCTTTCTGCTACTAAGGTTACTTTGTAAAAATAAGGTTTTCTTTCTGCTTTCCGCTTTCTGCTTTCTGCTTTTCTCTTCATCCGCGCAAAACAACCGATTAACCACCGAAAAAGGTGAATTATTATGGCAATACAATCAAAATATCACCATAGATACAGAAAACCCCAACACCATTTTGGTATCTTTTGTATTCATTAACGGAATTAACCAAACTGCAATTTCCCTACGGCAAGAGCTTTTTAACTCTCAAATTGAATGGTTGAATATCTCTGACGTACCGGTAGAAAAGGAAGAACGTGTTGAATTTTTAACCATCAATTTAGCCCCGTCTCAATCTATAGTTTGGAGGTATGCTTTAAAAACAAAACCCATTAACAATGAATTAGTTTTGGAGAGATCTGCGCTTCTCATTATGAATGAAGATTTTGAAATACGTAAAGAAATTATTCCAGAACAAAAAATCGTAAAAAATATAAAATAATAACAAGGAAAATATAAAATCAAATAAATCATACTAATCAAACAAATCACAGTTCAGATGAAAATTATCGTATGTATCAAACAAGTACCTGACACCACGGAGATTAAAATTAATCCCGTTACCGGTACATTAATTCGTGAAGGTGTGCCTTCCATCATGAACCCCGATGACAAAGGCGGACTTGAACTCGCTTTGGAGTTGAAAGACAAGCACAATGCGCATATAACCGTAATCTCTATGGGACCGCCGCAAGCAGATACTGTGCTTCGCGAAGCGCTTGCCATGGGCGCAGACAGAGCCATTCTACTCACCGATAGAAAGTTTGCCGGCGCCGATACTTTGGCTACCTCTAACGCACTCGCCGGAGCCATCCGCAAATTGGAATACGATCTTATCATCTCCGGTCGTCAAGCGATTGATGGAGATACGGCGCAAGTGGGTCCGCAAATCGCGGAGCTGTTGGATTTGCCGCAGGTTTCCTATTTGGAAGATTTGGAATATGACGGCAAAAATAAATTTACCATTCGTAAACAAACCGAAGAGGGTTATGAGATGGTAGAAGTGGACGGTAAATTGTTGGTTACCGTGCTCGCATCGGGTTATAAAGCGCGTTATATGAATGTGAAAGGCATTGTGGATGCTTATAATCGTGACGTAGAACTTTGGGGCTTTGACAACATTGAGGTAGAAGAAGAAAAATTGGGTCTGGGCGGCTCGCCTACCCAAGTAAAAAAAGCGTTCTCGAAAAGCGCAAAAGCTGCCGGCGAAGTGTATGAAGTAGATGCCGAAGAAGCCGTGGGTATTATTATCAGCAAGTTAAAGGAAAAATTCATCATTAAATAAAAAACGTTATGGAAATTGCACAATATAAAGATGTTTATGTTTTTGTAGAACAACGAGACGGCGAAATTCAAAGCGTTTCGTATGAATTGATCGGCAAAGCCCGCGAATTGGCAGACCAATTGAATGAAAAAGTGGTTGCTATTTTCCCCGGATATCAAATTACAAATAAGGCTAATACTCTTATTGAGTACGGCGCAGATTGCGTAATTTGCATAGACGCTCCGGAATTGAAAGATTATTTAACAGAGCCTTACACACAAGCCATTACACAATTAGTTAACGAGAAAAAACCAAGTATTGTATTGATTGGCGCAACTACCATTGGACGTGATTTGGGCCCTCGTTTATCGGCGCGCTTAACCACCGGATTAACGGCAGACTGTACCAAATTGGAAATCTCGGAAGCGCGCGAATTATTGATGACCCGTCCGGCATTTGGCGGCAATCTCATGGCAACCATCATTTGCCCGAAGCACCGCCCACAAATGTCCACCGTGCGCCCGGGCGTAATGCGCAAAATGGAGCGCGACATTACCCGAAAAAGCGAAGTGGAAACTTTTGTACCTAAACTCGATGCATCAAAATTCCGCGTAAAACTGCTCAGAAAAGTAAAAGAAGATAAAGGTAAAATTGACATCACGGAAGCTAAAATTTTGATTTCCGGAGGCCGTGGTGTAGGCACAAAAGAAAACTTTGAAAAACTACAAGAATTAGCCGATCTGCTGAATGCAGAAGTTTCGGCATCGCGCGCCATGGTGGATGCAGGCATAATGCCGCATGACCGTCAGGTAGGACAAACCGGAAAAACTGTGCGCCCTGATTTATATTGTGCATTTGGTATTTCCGGCGCTATTCAGCACGTTGCCGGCATGGAAGAATCGGAGTACATTGTGGCAATAAACAAAGATAAGTTCTCTCCTATCTTTCAAATTGCCGACTTAGGCATTGTGGGCGATGTGAATAAGATTGTGCCGTTGTTGAAAGAGCGTTTGCGTATGAATTAATCAGAAATAATTTAAAGACTTAAAAATTTAAGAATTTAATTCTCGAATCTTTAAATCTTAAAATCTTAAATTTTAAAATATGAATTTATTACAAGGAAAAACCGCCTTTATCACCGGTGGAGCGCGCGGTATCGGCAAGCAAATCGTGCTCACTTTTGCGCAACAAGGCGCCAACATCGTTTTCACTGATTTACAAGAAAATGAAGCCGTCCATGATACCATTAAAGAAATTGAAAAGCACGGCGTTAAAGTATTGTTTTTAGCATATAACGTTGCCGATTACCAAGCTACGGAAGCGGCAGTGAAGCAAGCATTTGAGACATTCAGCACAATAGATATTTTGGTGAACAATGCCGGCATTACACGCGACACATTGCTCATGCGCATGAGTGAAACCGATTGGGATTTGGTAATGAACGTGAATGTAAAATCTGTTTTTAATCACGTAAAAGCAATGCAATCTTATTTTCTGAAACAAAGAAAAGGCTCCATTATCAATATCGGTTCGGTAGTAGGTATTTCAGGAAATGCAGGACAAGCGAACTATGCTGCTTCAAAAGCCGCAGTAATCGGGCTAAGCAAGTCTATTGCAAAAGAATTGGGCAGTCGTAACATTCGCTGTAACGTGATTGCACCCGGTTTTATAGAAACGGAAATGACACAAGTGCTCTCTCAAGAAGTGAGAGATGCTTACTTTAAGACAATTTCGTTACGAAGAGGGGGACAACCGGAGGATGTGGCGAATGCTACGTTGTTCTTAGCTTCCGATTTATCTGCCTATATTACAGGACAGGTTATTGTTTGTGACGGAGGGATGTAATTGTCTTGAATCTGGATTTTTATAAGATTAATAAGATTATCAGGATTTTTAATCTTGTAAATCCTGATAATCTTATTAAAATCATGGTTCAGATTACGCGTACAACTCCGTAAAAATGTCCCGCAACTCCTTGCTCTCGCGAAGCAATTGAAGTGTAATTTCTGCATGCCCTTTCGTGTAGCCGTTGCCTACAATCATGGTTACATCACTGCCTACACCTTCTGCGCCAAGCGCAGCTTTGGTAAAACTAGTAGCCATAGAAAAGAAATATACAACTCCGGTGTCTTTCGTGCACAAAATGGAGGTCATTTCTGTATCGGGAACATTCACATTATTAATGGTTACATCTGCCATTTCGCCGTTAGTAAGTTCGCTTATTTTTTCCATCATGCCCACGGGATCGTGTGCATTACCTGCAAAAACATAGTCACAGAAACCCAATTTTTGAAGTCTTTCTGTTGATTTTGCGCTATGTGTCATTCCAATCACTTTTCCAGTAACCCCTACCCTTTTTTTCGCTTCGTAGCAACACAACATTCCCGATTTTCCGCCGGCGCCAATAATCAACACAGTATCTCCGGGTTTACACAATTTGGCGGTTTGTGCGGGCGCACCGGCAACGTCTAACGCCGACAATGCCAACGTTTCGGGCATGTCATCCGGAATTTTGGCATAAATGCCGCTTTCAAACAAAATGGCTTTTCCGTCAATATCTACTTGGTCGATCTCATCGCGAATCTCTTTTATTTTATCAATGCGCAACGGAGTTAAAGATAAAGAAACCAAAGTGGCAATTTTGTCGCCTTCTTTCAGGTCAATTTTGCCTTTTAAAGCATCACCTATTTTTTCTACGGTGCCTAAAAGCATACCGCCGGAGCCTGTCCAAGGATTGCGGTGTTTACCTTGCTTTGCCACGATGTCAAACATAATCTCTTTAATTTTTTCGTGGTCTCCGCCTGCACGGGTTTTAATATCGGTGAAAGATGCAGAATCCACATTCAATGTTTGCACATCAATAAGGATTTCGTTATCCCAAATTTCATCCATGTTATTGTCAATTTTATCTGCCGGTTGCGGCAAAACGCCTTTTGGCTCAATCACGCGATGCGTGCCGTACTTGTTTCCTTTTTTTTGCATTTTGATATATATTTTAAAGGTTTTAATTTTCGTGGCGCGAAAATAGTAAAAATCTGCACTATATTTATTTTATTTTTTTGGGCGTGCCCACTCGCTTCTCACGCACATTCGGCGGCATTTACAATGCCGCCAATGCCAACCCACGCTCGGGTCGCGTGCTTACAGGGTTCGCCTTCGGCTTGCACGGGGTTATTCACATTGCACACCTACCGGTGTGCCGTCCCTCAAAACAAAAATGAACCGAAAAACAAGTTTTAGTCTTGCTATTTGCGGACAGCACTAAACACCGTAATAACATTAACAACAATAAATTACATACAAATTATCATAACCATATTACCATTCTGTATTTTTCAGTTATAACTGAAAACAATTATTATACTTTTGTACCCGATTTACATTTGCAATGTTTTTAGCCCGTTAATCTCTTAATACTTAAATAATTACGTAAATCAGCGTTCTTTGTTTCTAAAAATTAAAGCGTTTTTGCTTTACTTCTTGTCGTTGAAACTACTACTTTTAATAATAAACCAAGAATAAGTTGAAAATGTTCTTCATCTTACTACTTGTCTTTTGCGCTTTCACAAACAAAGCAATGGCTCAGTGGCCGGGAAGTGGAATACAGTCTGATCCATGTTAGCAAAGGGTATTTATTTGCTTAAAGTTCATACTGATAAAGGGGTAATGATTAACAAATTTGTAAAAGAGTAAGTTAATTATTCTAATCTAAACCCAATCTTATTGGGTGGCTTTTCGTCTATGGCTTTTTGAGCAACTAAAAAATCTAAAGTCTTGTATATGGAACTAATATCATCTTCAATGTAATCAACTCTTTGCAGAATTTCTTTATAGTTTAAGAAATATTGTCTTAATGCAATAAATGCTCTTATAATTTCAATATTAACAAGAATTGCTGTTTCACTATTTAGTATTCCCGATAACATGGCAATTCCATGTTCAGTAAAAGCGTACGGCAGATATTTACTGTATTTTCCGCGACCGCTCTCTAAGGTTTCAAATTGAAACCTTAGAGAGTCATTTTCTTCTTTATTTAATTGAAACATAAAATCTGAAGGAAATCTTTTAATGTTCCTTTTTACTGCAAGATTTAACTGTTTAACTTCAATACCATAAAGTTTAGCTAAATCTCTATCTAACATTACACGAATTCCTTTAATTTCATAGATTTTTTGTTGAATGAGTTGAAGTTCCATAGTAGATTTAGTTTTGTATAGTTATAAATGAAATGCGCGGCAAATATACACATTGAAAAGGCGTTTGTCAAGAAGGGGTAAATTTTTCATAGAGCGTTGCCATATGCTATTGATTCAGAGGTTTTCAGCCTTAAAATATAGTTGTGCAAACACAAGTGGTTTTAGATTTCGGAGAAAATGTGCCATTCACTTGCGTGAGCGGGCTGGAGAGCGGCGAAGCCGGTGCGAGCGGTAGCAAGCACGGAAGCCGAAGGCGAACCCCGTAAGCACGCGACCCGAGCGTGTGATGGCATTGTAGAGACGCGATTAATCGCGTCTCTACAGCGTACAATTGGAAAAGCGAGTGGGCACGCCAAAAAAATAAAAAATAATTTAGAAATAGAGTACGGTCGAAACCAAAACCCGCAAATTATGCACCCAATGCGTAGGCGCAGCTATATCCACTCTTCCATCTTGTGTCATTAAAGTGCCGTAAACCGCTGAGGTATATTCCGGTTCTAAACAAAATTGGAGCTTGTTGGCAGTATATTTCAAACGCGTGCTCAGTCGGTACATAAAATCGGCATTGGGCACGCGAGCATAGTATGATAGCAGATTTTCAGGAGACTGTATGGGATAAAATGCTCCCAAATTTTTGCAATAACCGCCAAATAATCCTACTTCCCATGAACGGTAATTGAGATAGAGGTCGCCCCAAAATGAAAGCGTATTCAAATTCGTATAATCGAAATCTCTTTTAAAATCTAAAGGCACATTTTTATCATATTCTTTTATGGCGTAACCTCCAATCATTAAATACTCATAACTGTTTTGAATGAAAGAGGTTTTTAGCTTGAAACCTGTTTTTATTTTTTTATTGAGTTGATGTTCATAATGAAAAAATGCGATACCTGAATAACTGTTTAATCCTTTTTTAGTTGCCAACGTATCCGCCGTCATTAATCTTGGAATAATTCTTTTAAAATTAAAGCCTAAACCTGTATAGACTTGGTGTTTAGAATCGTTATTCTTATCTTTTGTTTGAGCATCGAAAATATACTGTATTCCCATTTCGGGAAGCATGCTTTGTCGAATATAATCTGCCGAAATACCTCCCGGTCCAATGGTCAACAGGTCTCGTTGTGCATTCAAGTAAGCAAGCAGAAAGTTGTTTTTCGCAAATTTCTGTGTTACTCTAATTTGCGGTGCGCGTGCAAAAGGTTGAAAAGGCGCTCCGGCGCTACCCGCCACCGTATAGGCAAACATTCGCTCGGTAAACAACGGATGCCAGGATTGTCCCAATAATAATTGTGTGGTTTTCCAATCCATTTTAATAAAGGCGTGGCGCAGTGCAAAACCATTCATGTTGTTATTCGAAATTCCCATAAACCACCCTTCTATCATGCCCGATACTTTTGCGCCTAAAGCTTCCGGAGTTTGTATTCTCAACGTAAGCCGCGTATTCATTGCCACAAAATTGAAAGAAGCGCGTGCGTTAATATCCTCTCCGTTTTTATCAAAAAAAACATCTGCCGGATATAAATAGATGCCGCCATCTCTGACTTCTACAGGTTTACGCGTATCCCAAAAAACATCAAAACCTATTAAACCGTTCCAATTCAAATCCCACTTTTTTTTCTTTTCCGGAAATTGATCTTCGGCGGTCGTAAGAATATGCCGTTCACGTATCGTATCCGAATCTTGCAATGAAAAAAATGCTTTTGTTTTTCTGTTTTTCTTATGTGATATGGTGTCTTGCGGTTGTGCGAATGTACTTAAAATAAGGCTACTAAGCAGTATGATGTAAGTTATTTTCATTGAGATATTTGTTGAATAATCGTATTTCTTAAATCAATGCCCCAAAGCAATTTCTCACGAATCACAGAGAAAAAGTCGGTATTGTGAAAGCGTACCATAGAGATTTCAAAATTTTCTTTTTTAATGATTAAAGTGGCAGATGTAGGAGCTATAATACGCTCATTATCTAAAGCTAACGAAAATTTATTGGTTCCTCTACTATGTACTTTTATTTTTATCTCATCATTGGCATTCACAATCATAGGTCTAATATTTAACGAGTGTGGCGCAATCGGCGTGATGATATTTACCTCTGAAGTAGGGTGTATAATAGAGCCACCGCAACTCAGTGAATATGCCGTTGAACCGGTAGGCGTTGCTACAATTAAACCATCTGCCCAATAAGTATTTACATGAATTTCGTTCACCCAAATTTCAATCGCGCACATCGAGTCTTCATCTTTAGCCCTCACGGTAATATCGTTCAATGCAAAGTAATTTTCCAAAGCCAAATTGTTATCGGTATCCAAATGCAGGAGTTTTCTTTTTTCAATGGAAAAATTTCCTTCGCATAGCATTTGAAACTGTTGTTCAAAATTCTTTTTCGTAATAGTAGTTAAAAAACCTATGCGTCCGGTATTGATGCCTACCATAGGAATATTCAAATTACCCACCAACTTTATGGCCGCAATAAAAGAGCCATCGCCACCAAACGAAAACAAAAAATTTATATCCGAAAACATTTTTAATTCCTCGTGAGTAGAAAAGATGGGACAATTTTCAATAATTTTCTTCAGATACGTTTTTTTTGTCAATTTTTCATGTATCACCAATTGAATACCTTTCTCTTTAAGGTATTGCAGGGCGCCCACGATAAATTCCTTATCGTTTTCGCTATGTTTTCGATAAAAAACAGCAATTTTCATGAAGGTTTATTCATAGTTTTTGGCTTCGGTTTCTCCGTTTAAAATCAGGTAAGCATTAAAAGCCAATGCTCTCATTTCATCTTCTCCCGGATATACTTTCACCGGCGCAATCCAATCTATATAGCGGGTAATCTCCTCAACCACAGGTTTTCCGTAAGCAATACCGCCGGTTAACAAAATGGCGTCTATTTTTCCTTTTAACACTACCGCGGCTTCTCCAATGGCTTTCGCCACTTGATACGCCATAGCATTTTCGATGAGTTTTGCTTTTTCATCGCCGGCTTGTGCGTCTTTTTCAATTTGATAGGCATCGTTTATGCCGAAATACCCTACATAACCACCTTTCCCCACCAACATTTTCTTGACCTCCTCTTTGGAATATTTGCCGCTAAAACAAATATTTACCAATTGTCCGGTCGGCAGGGTTCCTGAGCGTTCCGGCGAGAACGGACCTTCACCGTCAAGCGCTTGGTTTACATCTATCACGCGCCCTTTTTCATGTGCACCCACACTGATTCCTCCACCCATGTGAGCCACAATGAGATTCAAGCTTTCATAGCTTTTTCCAATTTCTTGCGCATAACTACGTGCCACAGCTTTTTGATTCAACGCATGAAAGATAGAGATACGTTCAAACAAAGGATGACCGGATATGCGAGCTATCGGCTGCAATTCATCAACTACCACAGGATCGGCAATATAAGAAGCTGGAAGTCCAATGGTTTGCGCAATATTATCGGCAATTAAACCGCCTACATTAGAAGCATGCTCGCCGCTATATCCCATACGCAGATGTTCTTTCATCAAATCGTTTACTTTATAAATTCCTGAAGGAATAGGCTTTATCAATCCCCCACGACCAATCACTATCTCAATGGATTTTAAAGGAATGTTATTTTCTTCCAACTCTTTTAAAATGACACTCTTTCTAAAGTCGGTTTGGTCGGTAATCTTATTAAACCCTGATAATTCTTCAGTTGAATGTTTAATGTTTTTTACAAAAATTTGTTCTTTCCCGTCGAATACGGCAATTTTGGTAGAGGTTGAACCCGGATTAATGGCTAAAATTCTGTTCATATTTAATATTAACGTTAATAGTTGGCAAAAATAGAAAAAAAGCAGACGTAGAAAAAAGAGGTTGTCTTAAAAGCAAAGGTAGTCTCCAATTTAATCAAGAGTAGTGTAAAAAAATCTATTTTTGCGCAAAATTTTATCCCTTGAATCATTTTAACCGCATTTTTCTTCCTGTTTTTTGCATTTTAATGCTCTTATGCATTTTTTCTTGTAGCTCTTATTCGGAAGTAGCTTTATTGGAATACGATGGGAAGTTTCCCGATGAATCTATGCGAAATATTGAAATTATTGCAAGCGAAGAGGGACAAATTACATTTACGTTGTACGCACCGGTTATGAATAAGTATTATGGCGATAACCCTTATACGGATTTTCCGGAAGGAATTACAGTTACTTCTTATACAAACGGAAAAAAACAATCTATCCTTACGGCAGACTATGCGATTGACGAAGAACGCGCAGAACGTATGGAGGCGCACAGAAATGTGGTCATTGTAGATTTAATAAAAGAAGAATCTATTCTTACAGAAAAAATTATTTGGGATAAAATGAATAAACGTATATTTTCTGATGTAGAAGTTACTCAGATTAAGGCAGATGGAACAATAAACAAAGGAGACGGCTTTGAATCCGATGAAAAATTTACGAACTATGTCATCGAAAATCCTCGTGGTGAATTTTTAGTAGAAGAATAGAAGAATTGTAACAGCTTAAACTTTAGCTATGTTTACAATCACTTGCACCGCTTTTTCCATAGATTCTACCGGAATAAACTCATATTTTCCATGAAAATTATGGCCTCCTGCAAAAATATTGGGACAAGGTAAGCCTTTAAATGAAAGGTTTGCACCATCAGTTCCACCACGAATTGGTTTTACGATGGGTACAACGCCGGCATCTATCATCGCTTTTCGCGCACGCTCAACAATATAAAATACAGGTTCCACCATTTCGCGCATGTTTTTATACTGGTCTTTAATTTCACATTTTACACGGTCTGTTCCATATTTTTCATTCAAAAAAGCAGTTATTTTGTGCATAAATTCCTTTTTTTGCTCAAAAAGGTGCTTATCATGGTCTCGAATAATATAACTCAACTTACTGTGCTCCACCGTTCCCTCCATTTTGATTAATAAATAAAAGCCTTCATAACCATCAGTATATTGAGGGCGTTGAAAATCAGGAAGTAATGCATTAAATTCCATAGCAATCAGCTGAGAATTTATCATTTTGTTTTTGGCATATCCCGGATGCACATTTCTTCCTTGGATGGTAACGGTGGCGCCGGCGGCATTAAAGTTTTCATATTCCAATTCGCCCAGCATACCGCCATCTACGGTATAAGCAAAATCGCATCCGAATTTGGCAACATCGAAATAAAGTACACCTTTCCCAATCTCCTCATCGGGCGTAAATGCCACCTTAATTTTTCCATGCTTAATTTCAGGATGTTGTATCAAATATTCAAATGCGCAAATAATTTCGGCAATGCCGGCTTTATCATCTGCACCTAGCAATGTCTTACCATCGGTAGTTAAAAGCGTTTGCCCTACATAATTTTTTAACTCCGGAAAATCTGCTGTAGATAATATGGTATTGGTTTCTTTATCCAAGATAATATCATTTCCATCATAATTTTCTACAATTTTCGGTGCGTTGATGCCGGGCATATCAGGTGCCGTATCAAAATGTGCAATAAAACCGATTACAGGCAATTTTTCATCAGTGTTTGCAGGTAAAGTAGCTGTAACGTATCCAAATTGATCTTTTTCTATTTCTTTTAATCCTAAAAGTTTTAATTCTTCTACTAAAATATCTCCAAAAGCAAGTTGTTCTTGTGTGCTGGGATAGGTTTCCGATTCTCCATTTGCAATAGTCGGGTACGAAATATACTTCGAAAAGCGGGTGATTAGTTTTTGTTTCATTAGAGTATCTTTTAAGTTAACATACTTTATTGTGCTACGCCCACGCTTTGTCCCAAAATTGCTTTCCCATTATATCCTAACAACTCTTGTAATTTATCACGATGTATGCTGCCTAATGCACAGGTTGCCAAACCTTCTTGAGCACAATACAAATAAACATTTTGACTAATGTATCCTGTATCTGTTCCTCCAAACATAGCTCTGGATTCTTCTGAAAATCCTTCCATTTTGTCATAATTAGCTACAAAAATGAGCATAAGCGGACAATCTTGAAAGCGTTCTTGCGAAGCGCCGCTTTTACGATGATCTCCTGCTACAATCAATTTAAGTGCATGTTCTTGAGGCAAATAAAGATAAGCGCCTTCTTTATTCAATACATAAATTTCAATTTGTTGTGCATTTCTTGCCGTGGGCGCGGTACGTCTTCCATCGGGACGGTTTACGCCTGCTGCAGCCCAAAGCAAACTTGATAGTTGCTGCGGAGTAAGCTCCTGTTGCGTAAAATCGCGATTGGTTTGGCGGTTTGACAAAGCCTCCATAAGCGGCATGCCACCTGCAGTTTGTGGCAGAACTAATTGAATATCTTGCGCATTGATTGATAAACTAAGCATTGTTGCCATAATAAAAATCCAAGTTTTTTTCATAGTAATTTAATTTATTGGTTAATATAATTAATTCGTTGTAACAAAACTACATCTTGAAATCCGCTTTGCATTTTTACCCAATCTTTCTTAATTCCAACAACGGAAAAACCACACTTCTCAAATAACTTCAAGCTAATAGAATTATTGTTCAATACGTTGCAATAAATTTGATGAAGGTGTAACGTATCAAAAAGATAAGTTAAAGCCAGCGATACCGCTTCAGCGCCTATCTCCTGATTTCTGAAATTTTTATCAATTAAAATTCCCATACCCGCCCGACTGTTAATAAAATCAATATCAAAAATATCCAATATTCCCACCGTTTGTTTGGAGTGCAATAAATTAATCATAAATCGCACTTGTTTTGTTGAAAAAATATCCTCTTGCGCACTTTCAATAAATTGTTTAAGTGTATATTTTGAATAGGGGGTCAATGTTTGGCTAATCTTCCAAATTTCAGGATCATTTTCCCACTGATAAAGCAACTCCACATCGGAAGGCTCTAAAGCACGCAGGAAGATTTTTTCACTGAACAGAAACATGGCTATAATAATCTTTTGACAATTCGCAATTTATGCGTATATTGTTCTAATTGTGTATTATAAATGCCTGTAGTATCCAACATATCAATTCTTACAAAGCCACTGGCATGCAATATTTTATCTTTTCCACAAATGATGCCGGTGTGTGTAATTTTTCCTTCTTCATTATCAAAAAAAGCAATATCGCCCACTTGCCATTCTGTAGCAAAATCTATTTGTGTTCCATGACTTACTTGTTGTGATGCATCGCGGGGAAGCAAAAGGTTCACGCTTTTAAAAGCCAATTGCACCAACGCCGAACAATCTATGCCGGCGGATGTTCTTCCTCCCCATAAATAGGGCGCGCGCAAATATCCCGAAGCAAACTGCAATAATGCGGTTTGTTGCTCCGATAGATTAGAATGTTTGGAAAAAGTTCGTGCTTCAGGCAGCTCAATTACAAAAATGGCATTTCCCAAAATCAGCATATTATCTTGCGGATACGGAAACGACGATCCCATAAATACAGGAAAAGTAACGTTTGTTTCAAACTCTTTAATAAAAATGAGATAATCGGTTACTGTATACTTATTTAAAGACGGATATTCAGCGGCGTCATCTTCATGCATCTCATTCCATAATTTCTTGTCAATATATCCTTCATATCCACAATCTAATGTTTTAATTTTCAGCCAACCTTCCACAACATCTTCTATTTGATAAGCATCTCCAAACAACAATTGCGAAACCAACTGCGATTTGTGGTCAGGTTTTTCTCGCATGGCGATTTGGGAAAGGTGTGTGATTCCGTATTTCATGTTTAGAGATTTTGATTTAAAGATTTAAGCATTTTAAATCTTTAAATTTTTAAATTAAAACGGCAAATCATCCCCTGCACCTTCGTCCGTAAAGGTCTCAAACTCTTGCGGAACCTCATCGGCAGGCGTTGCAGTCGCAGCCATTTGCGCGCCTTGCGGATTAGCAGTTGCCGGCTCTACTTTCCATGCTTTTACATCAGTGTACCACTTGCCGTTAAATTCGCGCGATTCCAGATCGAAACTCATAACTATTTTGTCGTCAATGTTCAATGTTTCCAATATCGCAGTTTTGTCGCCCCAAAGGTTGGCACAAATTTTACGAGGATATTGCTCCATTGTTTCAATTACAAATTCTTGCTTTTGCCAACTGTTTCCTGTTTTACTAATGCCCGACTGCATGGGCATTTTTTGAATGAGTTTTCCAATGATTTCCATAAAAAAATAATGTATAAAATTGTGTAATGTATTGCGTTTGAAATAGTTTATGTGTTTTTAAATAATGCTTGCAAAAGTAGTTTTTTTTATAAATAAAAACATATTTTTGCCTTTGTTTTTTAATAACTAATCCGCCAGTTGAAACTGACGGCAATAAAGCATTAATCACTAACCATTAATCACTATTATTCATGTACACAAAATTTCAAGAATTTTTAACAAAAGAATTAACCGACATTGAGAATGCCGGATTATACAAGAAAGAACGCATTATTGTTTCCCCGCAAGGAAGCGAAATTGCATTGCAAGACGGCAAAAAAGTATTAAATTTCTGCGCAAATAACTATTTGGGATTAGCAAATAATCCGAAACTGATTGCTGCGGCGAAAGAAGCGTTAGACACACACGGCTATGGAATGGCTTCTGTGCGTTTTATTTGTGGAACTTCCGATTTGCACAAGAAATTAGAGCAAAAAATTGCGGAGTTTTTCGGAACGGAAGATACCATTTTGTATGCCGCTTGTTTTGATGCAAACACCGGACTTTTTGAAACTATTCTTACGGACCAAGATGCTATTATTTCCGATACGTTGAACCATGCCTCTATCATAGATGGTGTACGTCTTTGTAAAGCAGCGCGTTACCGTTATGCCAACGCTAATATGGAAGATTTGGAAAAACAGTTGCAAGCCGCACAAACACAACGCTTTCGTCTAATTGTTACCGATGGTGTATTTTCTATGGATGGCAATGTGGCCCCATTGGATAAAATTATGGAACTTGCTAAAAAATACGATTGCATGGTAATGATTGACGAATCGCATTCTGCAGGTGTGGTGGGCGAAACCGGTCGTGGAATAACCGAATTGTACAACAAAAAAGGACAAGTGGAAATTATCACCGGAACTTTGGGTAAAGCATTTGGCGGCGCTATCGGCGGCTTTACTACCGGAAAGCAAGAGATTATTGACATGCTACGCCAACGTTCGCGTCCCTACTTGTTTTCTAATTCGATTCCTCCATTGGTGGCTGCTGCCGGAATTAAAATGGTAGAAATCATGTCGGAAACCAATGAGTTGCAGGATAAACTGCACAGCAATACCCAATATTTCATCGAAAGAATGATGAAAGCAGGGTTTGATATTAAACCAACGCAATCGGCAATTTGCGCCGTAATGTTGTATGATGCGAAGTTATCTCAAGAGGTAGCAGCCAAATTGCAAAAAGAGGGTATCTATGTTACCGGCTTTTATTATCCGGTGGTACCGAAAGATCAGGCGCGTATTCGCGTGCAAATTTCTGCCGCACATAAGATTGAAGATTTGGATATTTGTATCGCTGCCTTTACAAAAGTGGGTAAAGAGTTGGGAGTTTTGAAATAATAGTTAATGATTAGTGATTAATGATTAATGTAAAATATTTTTACAAAGGGCACGAACATTTGAAAAATAGTATCTTCTTTTTGTGCATTTTGTGTGTGTTTTGTGTATTTTTCGGTTTAAGCTGCAATAATAATAAAAACATTTCAAACCATGTTATTCTTACCTTTGATGATGCGAGTGTGGATGAGTGGTTTGCGTATAGAGAGCTATTTGACACTTACAATATTAAAGCTACATTTTTTATTTCTCGTCCTCATCAATTATCAAAAGAACAAATTGATAAACTAAAACAGTTGGTTGCAGATGGACATGAAGTAGGATGTCATGGCATGAATCATGTAAAAGCAACAGAGGAAAATCAATACCAATACATTGAAACAGAAATTAAACCGGCATTACAAATTTTATCCGATTATGGTTTTACAGTTACTTCTTTTGCCTATCCATTTGGAGTTTATACTCCGTATTTAGATTCTGTGCTGACTATTTATTTTACTTTTATTCGTAACGCTACTTATAATTATTTAGATACATTAATTTCAACTTATCCGGAAATTTATGCACGTAGGGCAAATTTTTGTATTACAAGTGCAATGGGTATAGATGGAAATTATAATATTTTTATAGATAATTTGGAGAACGCGATTTTAAAGGCAAAAAAAACCGACAGTTACTTAGTACTTTATGCTCATGTGATTAATGAGAGTAACGATGATTATTCCGTTACCCCGCAATATTTGGAAGATCTTTTTAAGATAATGAAAAAACACAGAGTGGGGGCAACAACCTGTAGAGAAATAATATGAATAAAACCGTTGAATTTATTGAAGTCAAATTAAATGACGATGTGTTTTTTAATGCATCGTCATCACACTATCTACTTCAATCTATGACGAATACAGATACTAATGATGTAGAAGCTACTGTTAATCAGATTATAGAATTGATTGATGCTGGCGCTGAGTTGGTGCGGGTAGCGGTACCGGGATTGAAAGAGATTGAGGCATTACGTAAAATCCGTAAGGGCGTTGCGCGCAACACCCTTACAACCCAAAAACATGTCCCTCTCGTTGCCGATGTCCATTTTTTACCGGAAGTGGCGGAAAAAGCCGCAACATTTATTGAAAAAATACGAATTAATCCCGGAAATTTTACCGATAATCGTAAGGGCGTTACGCGATCATTGAGCAAAGTCGAAATGCGCAACGCACCTACCGATACATACCAACAAGGGTTTGAAAGCATGGCATTGCGCGCCAAACCCTTAATTGAGATTTGCAAAAAACACAACACCATCATTCGCGTCGGAGTAAACCAAGGCTCATTGTGTAGCAGAATTATTTCTAAATATGGAAATACTGCGGAAGCGCTCATCGCCTCTGCCTTGGAATGGATTAAAATTGCAGAAATGTATGATTTTCATAAGATTGTTTTTTCCATTAAATCAAGTCATGTAAAAACCATGATGGAAGCCAATCTGTTACTTTACAATAAAATGATAGAGCAAGGCAGGGTATATCCTTTTCACTTGGGAGTTACCGAAGCTGCCAACGAAATAGAAGGTCGGGTGAAATCTGCCATTGGAATTGGCGCTTTGTTGTTGTATGGATTAGGCAATACTTTTCGTGTTTCATTAACCGAAAATCCGATACATGAAATCGCATTTTCAAAATTATTAATTGAAGCGATTCAAGATATTAGGAAAAATAATTATGCTCAATTTTCAGATAATGTCTTACATATTTATTATCCTGAAAAAAATATTGAAAAATGGTGGGCAGGCGTTAGTGTACTCATCGGGAAATATTGGTTAAATAAAATCTTAGTAGATATTAAGATTGAGAATCCGCATTTTACTATTGATGAAATAAATAAACTGCAAAATTGCGCATTACAAATATGTGGCATAAAAAAAACACATACGGAAATTATTGCCTGCCCCTCGTGCGGGCGTACCCAATATGATATTCAGGCAGTATTAAAGGTTGTGAAGCAACAATTTGCTCATTATCCTCACTTAAAAATAGCCGTAATGGGATGCGTAGTAAACGGACCTGGCGAAATGGCGGATGCCGATTTCGGAATTATTGGCAGCGCAAACGAAAAAGTGGCGGTTTACAAGGGAAAAGAGCGCATTTCCGATTTTGTTTCCGTACAAGAAGCACTACAAATCTTACAAAATATGATTAATCATTAACCATTAATCATTAATCACTATTTTTGCACCTGTAAACATAACTTTTATTTATGATCTCAAAAGCCATTTCCATTTTCAAACAATCCATTAACGATTACCATCAATCTGATTGTGTCAATCATCCCATACAAAACCCTTATTCCA